>Ga0131853_10004630_pt1 | contig 24652 bp, 32 predicted proteins | sample TergutLab28metaG_FD_92764 | JGI IMG/M metagenome (GOLD analysis project Ga0131853, IMG submission 92764) | Labiotermes labralis P1 segment gut microbial communities from Petit-Saut dam, French Guiana - Lab288 P1 (version 2) (version 2) | ecosystem: Host-associated > Arthropoda: Insects >...
CTGCCGCATCTATTCGTCCTTGCTTTATCGCTTCTAGGACTTTTTCCTTGGATTCTTGGCTTATTTGTATCATGGCTATAGTTTACTCTTTTTTCTTTTTTATTTCCACTTTCCGAATTGAAGCATTTAACATTTCTCCTTTACATTTTTTTATTTTTTGCTTGTAGCCAAAAGTCTAAATATTAGACTTTTGGCTCATGCGAGTCAAAAAAACTTTTGAGGGTTGTTAGCTAAACTGTTTTTTCGCCTGTGATTTTTTCAATCCAAGCAATATCGTCTTGATCCATCACAAGAATGGCATCTTTGATTCTTTCCTGTAGGCCGATTATGCTAATACCTTTGTTAGATTTCTTGATGTCCAGCAAAACACCCAAATGATGTTTTTGTCGTTCCCGAATGTCAATAGTTATAGCCATTTTGATACCACCTCTTAAAAAAGTATAGCAGGTATTGGTATGTATATGCAAGGTATTGAAGTGTAGTGCGGAAGGAATGTTATCATGAGTGTAAAAGTATCTACTTTACTGGGTTCGGAAATAAAAGTATATCATGGCTCTGACAAAATTATCGAAAGACCATTGTATGGAACAGGAATTTCTACCAATGATTATGGATTAGGATTTTATATGTCACCTTTTTGCGAATTGGCGGCCGAATGGGCAGTTCCGAATGAAAACATAGATGGCTATGTAAATGAATATGTTCTTAATATATCACAATTACGGTTGCTTGACATAGACATGGAACTTTTCGAGTGCTGGGTTTCCATTTTAGTCCAAAACCGTGGCGGTAGCTTTTCAGATGTTGTAAAAATGCGTATAGAAAAATTTATCAACCTGTATCCATTCTCTGTAAAAAATTATGATGTTGTAAAGGGCTGGAGGGCGGATGATGCTTACTTTGGTTTTGTTCGTGATTTCTTTAATGCTGCCCTATCTTTAGAAAATCTTAAAATAGCCATGAAGTTTGGTGATTTAGGTACGCAGTATTGCCTAATATCACAAAAAGCTTTTGATACAATTAAATTTGTGTCACCAGCTAAAAAAGTCCTTACCAAAGATTATAACCCTTTACGCAAAGCACGAGATGATTCTGCGCGCAATGCCTACAAAAGTCTTCTTAATAAAGGACGCGGCACACTCATTCTTGATATTGTAGGGAGGGATTAATGTGAGTGCTTATGATGAAAAATACCTCGTAGATATTATGGAAACCCAAGCGGATATGTTCATGTACATTCGTGATTTATTTCCCGGCATAGACGAAAGATGGTTTATTGAAAAATATATGAAATCGGAAACGCGTCGCTGCCTTGATTCTGCCGCACCCAAGTGGGCAGGCATGTGGTCGGGGGAACTTGCAAAGTGGTTTATTCAACAAGAATGTAACAATGAATATAAAAGGGGAAAAACATGGGGTGGTTTTTTGCCTCAATGGGTTGGCATGATGTATGCCTTATATCAATGGAAATACAATGTAGCAAGTAAGGATCTCATTGAAATTTTATCATTAGATGTAATGGAGCGTTGTTATAACCCGTTTCATGAATTGGGCGAAGATGCTGCGTTGCTAAAATTAAATGAAATTGCAGCAAGTGTATAATAATGTCGCTTTTATCAATAACAAAGGAAAGGAACAACACCATGCAAAAAATAAAAGTAATATCCATCTTCGGTACGCGCCCAGAGGCAACAAAAATGGTGCCGCTACACTTGGCGTTGGATAAGCACCCAGAAATTGATGCATCAATATGCGTAACCGCACAACACCGAGGCTTACTCGACCAAGTGCTTGAGCCGTTCAATATAAAACCACAATATGACTTAAACATAATGACGGCAGGGCAAACTTTATCGGACATCACTACCCGTGTACTCACAGGTCTTCAAGATGTGCTAAAACAAGCCACACCCGATTTGCTGCTAGTCCATGGCGATACCACCACCACATTTGCGGCATCTTTAGCGGCGTTTTATTCTCAAATGCGTGTAGGGCATGTTGAAGCAGGTTTGCGTTCATATGATAAATATCAACCATACCCCGAAGAGATGAACCGAAAGCTAACCACTGCGATAGCAGACATGCACTTTGCCCCTACAGCAGACGCACGGGAAAAGTTGCTAAAAGAAAATGTACCTGCATCATCCATTTATGTGACAGGAAATACAGCCATTGATATGATGAAATATACAGCAAACGCGCAACATACGTTCATTAATGAAGCATTAAATACGCTGGACTATGGCAAACGTATTATATTAATGACTGCCCACAGGCGTGAAAACCTAGGCGAGCCAATGGAAAACATCTGCCGCGCTGTTGCCAAATTAATAGACGATTTCCCAGACATATTGCTGGTTTGGCCAGTACATCCCAACCCTGCCGTGACCAAGCCCGCGCATGAATTTTTGGGTAAAAAAGACCGTGTAATGTTAATTGACCCGATAGATGTACGAGATTTGCACAATCTGATGGGGCGTTCGCATTTGGTGCTTACGGATTCGGGTGGTTTGCAAGAAGAAGCCCCTACTTTAGATAAACCCGTAATTGTGCTAAGGGAAGTGACTGAACGGCCAGAAGGCCTGAAAGCGGGGACGCTAATTTTGGCAGGAACCCAAACCAATTCAATTTATGATTTGGCGGCAACTTTGCTTACAGATAATCAAAAATATAAACAAATGGCTGATACGCCAAATCCTTTTGGTGATGGTCATGCGTCTGAACGAATTGTTCAATCGATTTTGTATGACTATGGGAAATTAAGCGAACGGCCAAAAGATTTTTAAGACTTCGCTGACTTATCAAAAATCAACTTCTTGCATTTTGAAAGAAGTTGATTTTTTTTGTGATAATATGAAAGTCACATAAAGCCACATGAATTTATGTGGTTTCATGTTGACATTTTCTTGGGACATGGTAAAATGGATTTCAAAAGGAGCGTGACTCTGCATGAAACTTGACCGTTCGCCGCGTATTAGCAAATTAGTCGCACATCTTTATGCAAAAATGCCAGAAATTGAATCGGCACGGGCCGTTATTCTCACAGAGTCATATATGCAAACAGAAGCATTGCCCATTGTTTTGCGCCGTGCAAAAGCGTTTGAAGCGATTCTTGATAAAATTCCGATTATTATTCGCGAACATGAATTAATTGTTGGCAGTTCTACTATTGCGCCGCGTGGGTGTCAAACGTTCCCTGAATTTTCTTGGGAATGGCTTGAGGCAGAATTTGACACAGTTGCAGAGCGCACTGCCGACCCATTCTATATATCAGAACAAACCAAGCAAAATTTGAAAGCCATCCACCCTTATTGGAAAGGCAAAACCACCAGCGAACTTGCCGCATCTTTGATGTCGGAAGAAGCGATGCGCGCAATGGACAGCAATGTGTTTACCGTTGGAAATTACTTTTACAATGGGGTAGGGCACTTATGTGTTCAATATGATAAGGTGCTTGCGGTTGGCTATCAGGGGATTCTTGATGAAGTGAAGCAACTGCGAAGCGACTGCAAACAAGGTGATGCAGACTATGCGTCACGCACCAGTTTTCTTGATGCAGTGATTATTTCTTGCGAGGCAGTGATTCGCTATGCAAACCGTTATGCTGCGCTTGCTGCCAGTATGGCAACAGAATGTGCCGACTCCGTACGCAAAAATGAACTTTTACAAATATCTGAGAATTGCAAAAAAGTACCTGCACAGGGTGCAAGCAACTTCTATGAGGCTTGCCAAAGTTTTTGGTTTGTACAGCAGTTGATTCAATTAGAGGCCAGCGGGCATTCCATTTCTCCAGGGCGGTTCGACCAGTATATGTATCCGTTTTATAAAGCCGATAGTGTCACGCCTGAATTTGCACAGGAATTATTAGATTGCATTTGGGTAAAGCTAAACGATTTAAATAAATGCCGTGATAAAAATAGTGCGGAAGGCTTTTCTGGCTATGGACTTTTTCAAAATTTAATTGTTGGCGGGCAGGACACGAATGGTTGTGATGCCACCAACGATTTATCTTTTATGTGTATCGAAGCGACTCGGCGGGTTTTTCTGCCTCAGCCATCGCTATCTATTCGTGTGTGGAATGGTTCGCCCCATGATTTACTATTGAAGGCAGCAGAATTAACGCGCACAGGCATTGGGCTTCCTGCTTATTTTAATGACGAGGTGATTATCCCGTCTATGATGAACCGTGGGGTTTCTTTTGCTGACGCTAGAGATTATTGCATTATTGGTTGTGTCGAGCCACAAAAAGGCGGTCAAACAGACGGCTGGCATGATGCTGCCTTTTTTAATATGTGCCGCCCGCTAGAATTGGTTTTTGCGGATGATGTGGATCAGATTACATCTTACGAGGCCTTTTTTGCAGCATATGAAAATCAAATGGCGTATCAAATGAGTTTACTGGTCAATGCCAACAATGCGGTGGACGTCGCTCATGCTACTCGTGCGCCTTTGCCATTTTTGTCAAGCATGGTGAGCGATTGCCTTGGACGTGGCAAAACAGTGCAAGAGGGTGGGGCGGTTTACAATTTCACCGGTCCACAGGGATTTGGCATTGCCAATGTTGGTGATTCACTTTATGCCATCAAAAAATTGGTGTTTGACGAGAAAAAATATACATTGGCACAAGTAAAGCGCGCACTGGCATTTAATTTTGGACGGCCAGATTTAATACTTATTTCTGACATAGCGGTTGAAACGGCGAAACAGTATGCGGGTAATGAAAAAACGCCTGAAAATATTGCAAAAATTATAGAAGAAGTGATGGCGGCAACAAAGCCTGAGCCAGCCGAGCAGAACTTATTTGACCAAATGCTTTCAGACATTGAGGCATTACCCAAATTTGGCAACGATATTGATGAAGTGGACTTTTTTGCAAGAGATGCGGCCTATACTTACACAGCCCCAATGGCACAGTACAAAAACCCACGCGGCGGCATTTTTCAGGCAGGTTTATATCCCGTATCAGCCAATGTGCCACTGGGTGCGCAAACAGGCGCAACCCCAGATGGGCGGCTTGCCAGAACACCTATTGCGGATGGTGTTTCGCCAACGTCGGGGCGTGATATAGACGGGCCAACAGCGGCAGCCAATTCTGTTGCGAAACTGGACCATGGTATTGCTTCAAATGGTACATTGTTTAACCAAAAATTTCATCCGTCGGCGATGGCTGGTGCCAAAGGATTAAATAGCTTTGTTTCGTTGATTCGTGCATTTTTCGACCAAAAAGGTATGCATGTACAGTTTAATGTAGTGGATAGAGATACTCTACTTGACGCCCAGCGCAACCCTGAAAATTATAAACACTTAATCGTACGTGTAGCGGGCTATAGTGCAATGTTTACAAGTCTTTCAAAATCGTTGCAGGATGATATTATTGGGCGTACGGAGCAGGGGTTATGAGCCTTGGTCGCATTTTTGACATTCAACGTTATTCCATTCACGATGGGCGCGGGATTCGCACAATCGTTTTTTTCAAAGGATGTTTTTTGCGGTGTAAATGGTGCTGCAACCCAGAGTCGCAAAGTTATCAAATAGAAGGCGATATTGGCAGAGATGTGTCGGTAGACGAAGTGATGGCGGCAGTGGAGCGCGACAGAGTTTATTATCGGCGTTCGGGCGGAGGGTTGACACTTTCCGGTGGTGAAATTTTGTTTCAGCCAGATTTTGCGCGGGATGTTTTGCAAGCGGCAAAGTTAAGAGGAATACACACCAGTATAGAAAGTACAGCCATTGCAGAGTATGAAAAAATCGAAAAATTACTGCCCTTTTTAGATGTATTTTTGATGGATATCAAGCATATGAACTCGGACAAGCATAAGGCGTTCACAGGACAGCGTAACGAAAAAGCATTAGAAAACGCAAAAAAAATAGCAATGAGTGCCACAGAGTTAATCATTCGCGTTCCTGTAATACCAGGTTTTAACGCAATGGTTGAAGAAATTTCAGATATCGCACGTTTTGCTGAAAAACTGCAAGGTGTGGAAGAAATTCACCTGCTGCCATATCATCGCTTTGGCGAAGGGAAGTATACATCACTCGGTAGAGAATACCCTATGGAAGATGTCGCGCCGCCAACAGACGAAGATATGCAAAAATTAAAGCGTGCAGCTGAAAAGGTATCAAACTTACGCTGCCAGATAGGAGGCTAGCGACTTGGACAATTTAAAGCAACGTATCATACAAGAGTTAGTCCCTGGGCGGCAAATTACGCTAGCGCATATCATTGCCAACCCGGATATCTCACTTTATGACAATCTAAACATTGAAAATATCGAGCATTCGGCAATAGGCGTTTTAACTATTACCCCGCCTGAGGCAGCAATAATCATTGCTGATATCGCCATAAAATCTGCTGGGGTTAAGCTGGTTTCGGTAGACAGAGTAAGCGGTGCGTTAATCATAACGGGCAAAGTCTCCGAAGTCGAAGCCGCAGTCCATGCCATTTTGACTTATGTCGGCGAACAATTAAATTTTGAAGTATGTGGACTTACAAAAACATAAAGGAGCGATTTAACAATGGTAAACGAATTTGAACTAAGAAAGCAAATCTGTGAAGTGGGCAAGCGGATTTATAACCGCAACATGGCGGCTGCCAACGATGGAAACATTTCTGTAAAACTCAATGACAAAGAATGGCTTTGCACCCCAACAGGTGTATCAAAAGGTTTTATGACACCTGACTACATTTGCAAAGTGGATTCAAAAGGCAATGTCTTGCACGCAAACGGCAGCTATCGTCCATCATCTGAGATTAAAATGCATATGCGCGTTTACGAAAAACGCAGCGATGTAAATGCAGTCGTTCATGCGCACCCGGCATACGCAACAAGCTTTGCCATTGCGGGGATTCCACTTACACAGCCAATCATGCCCGAAGCGGTTATTTTCTTGGGTTGTGTGCCCATTGTCGAGTACGGTACACCATCCACAATGGAAATACCGGACAATGTTGAAAAATATCTTGAACATTACGATTCTGTTTTGCTTGAGTCTCATGGTGCGTTAACATGGGGTAGAGACTTGCAATCTGCATACCACATGATGGAATCTACAGAATTTTACGCGCAATTGTTATATCACGCAAAGGTGCTGGGTGGGCCAAAAGAATTGACTGGTGCGCAAGTGAAACGTTTATATGAGTTGCGTAAAGAATTTGGTATCCCCGGTAGGCATCCCGCAGAACTATGCTTAAACAAAAAAGGTTCTAATTGTCACAACTGCTCTACATCTGTTGGTGATACTACATCTTCCAGTTCGAAAGAAGATATGGTAAAAGAAATCACCGAAAAGGTGATAAAAGCACTTGGAATGTAATGCTATATAATAGGAAGGAACTCCTACTATGCAGTTTAGCGATAGTGTAATTAATGAGATTGTAGCTCAAGTGATATCACAACTTGGCGCGCAGGAAACCGTCAGTGAAAATGAGGAAAAGGGCGTTTTTCCAACAATGGAAAGCGCGATAGCCGCCGCAAAAACGAGCCTGCAAACAGTAAAGTCTATGAGTATGGCCCAGCGCGAAAAAATAATAGCCAACATCCGCAAGAAAACAATTGAAAATGCCGAAACATTGGCGCGTATGGCCGTTGAAGAAACAGGAATGGGAAACGCTCTGCATAAAATTGCCAAGCATCACCTGGCTGCCAATAAAACACCCGGCACAGAAGATATTACAACCACAGCGTGGTCTGGCGATAAGGGATTAACGCTTGTTGAAATGGGTGCTTTTGGTGTAATCGGATCAATCACACCGTCTACTAACCCTAGTGAAACCATCATCTGCAACGCGATTGGCATGTTGGCCGGTGGTAATACGGTCGTGTTTAATCCTCACCCAGCGGCAATAAAAACGTCAAGGTTTGCAGTGGATATGATAAACCGTGCGTCGCTGGAAGCTGGCGGCATCAACAATATCGTTTGTACAATAGAAAAACCGTCCATTGAATCGGGAAATATCATGATGAAGCATGAAGATATTGCACTGCTTGTGGCCACAGGCGGCCCGGGGCTGGTGAGTGCAGTTTTGGCAAGCGGCAAACGCGGAATTGGTGCAGGTGCAGGTAATCCACCGGTATTGGTAGACGAAACCGCAGACCTGCGTAAAGCGGCAATGGATATCATTAACGGGTGTACCTTTGACAACAATCTCCCGTGCATTGCCGAAAAAGCGATAGTCGCGTTGGATGAAATTGCAGATGATTTAATGCGATACATGATAAATGAACAAAACTGCTATCATGTATCGAAGGATGAACTGGCCAAACTAGAAAAATTGATTTTCACACAAAAAGGGCTAAACCGTGATTGCGTGGGGCGCAGTGCCGTAAAGCTGCTTTCGATGATTGGTGTAACTGTCCCGGAAAGCACAAGATGCATCGTATTTGAAGGCGCAAAAGAACATCCATTCATTGATGAAGAACTGATGATGCCAATTTTAGGAATGGTTCGCGTAGCAAACTTTGCAGAAGGCGTAAAAACAGCCGTTTGGCTGGAACATGATTATCGCCATACAGCGCATATTCATTCTAAAAATGTAGATAGAATCACACAGTATGCCAAAGCGATTGACACCACCATTCTGGTAAAAAACGCGCCATCATACGCGGCACTCGGTTTCGAAAGTGAAGGATACTGCACATTTACGATAGCCAGCCGCACAGGTGAAGGTCTAACAAGCGCGGCAACATTTACAAAACAGCGGCGATGTGTCATGTCGGACAGCTTGTGTATACGGTAGGAGGTTTATAAGCTATGCAATCAGAAGTGATTGAAAAAATCGTACGGCAAGTCATGGAAAACCTTGCAAATGGGACAGCAACTAGCGTTACATCATGCACTGTCCCCAAAACAGCCCGTGTAGCCATGCTAACTGCTTTGGAAAAATACGAGTTGAAGGAATTCCCAATACCAGAACTTGGCGACGATGATATTTTAGTCAAAGTAGAAGGCTGCGGTATTTGCGGCACCGATGCCCACGAATTTAAAAAAGACCCATTCGGGTTAATTCCAGTTGTTCTGGGGCATGAAGGCACAGGGGAAGTAGTTAAAGTGGGCAAAAACGTAAAAAAAGACAGCGCGGGAAAGTCATTGGGCATTGGCGATAAAGTGGTTACATCCATGATGTTTGAAGATGCACCAGATATCACAATGTTTGACTTAAACAAACAAAACGTAGGGCAGGCCAGTGTGTACGGGCTTCTACCTGACGATGATATCCACTTTAATGGATGGTTTGCGGATTATATGGTTATTCGCGGCGGCAGTTCCGTGTTTAATGTATCCGATTTGGATTTGTATTCGCGGATATTAATAGAGCCGGCGGCAGTGCTAATCCATGCAGTTGAACGTGCGAAAACAACAGGTATTTTGCGCTTTAACAGCCGTGTTGTAGTGCAAGGCTGCGGCCCCATTGGTCTTTTATGCATCGCTGTTTTAAAGACAATGGGTATTCAAAATATAGTTGCCGTTGACGGTGAAACCAAACGCTTGGCATTCGCAAAAAAAATGGGCGCAAACGGAACGGTTAACTTCAAAGATTTTTCAAATGCAGAAGCATTGGCAGAAGGTGTGAACAATGCATTGGGCGGATATTTTGCGGACTTTGCGTTCCAATGTACAGGCGCACCGGCGGGGCATTCAAATATTTATAAATTCATCCGCAAAGGCGGCGGGCTATGCGAATTAGGATTTTTTGTAAATGGCGGTGACGCCACAATTAATCCGCACTTTGACATTTGCGCGAAAGAACTGACGGTTGTCGGTTCTTGGGTATATACATTGCGCGACTATGCCACCACTTTTGATTTTTTGAAAAGTGCGAAAGATATCGGTTTACCGCTAGAGATGCTAATCACTGACACCTACAGCCTTGACCAAATCAACCAAGCGCATCATGACAACATTGCAATGACGGGCATTAAGCTGGCAATTATTAATAAATAAGGGGAGTTAATCCCATGGCAAATAAAAGAGTTGAAGCTGTCGGCATTTTAGAAGTGTATGGTCTGGTATGTGCCTTTATGGCAGCAGATAGCGGCTGCAAAGCCGCAAACGTTTGGCTAGAAGACTTTGACAAAAATAAGCCAGCCAACGCCGAAACACTACCGGTGCCACTACTGGTAACAATAAAATTCCGCGGCACAGTAGCCAATGTAGAAGCAGCAATGAACGCCGCCGAAACAACAGCTAATCAACATTCTGGCGTAGTAGTACGCCACATCATCCCCAACCCAACACCAGATGCCGCAAAAATGCTAAAACTCAGCGGCTTTGACACATAAAAGGAGGAGTCACAATGCAAGCACTAGGAATGATTGAAACAAGAGGCCTGACAGCAGCCATTGAAGCCGCAGACGCGATGACAAAAGCAGCGGAAGTTACATTAATTGGTACAGAAAAAATTGGCTCGGGATTAGTTACCGTTATGGTACGCGGCGATGTTGGCGCAGTGAAAGCGGCCGTGGAAAGCGGTGCAGCCACAGCAAGCCGCCTTGGCGAATTGGTTGCCGCCCATGTTATCCCACGCCCACACAACGATGTGGAAAAGATTTTACCCAAAATCTAAATGGGTAGGTGATTGGTGATGGCAAATGCCTATGGATTTGTAGAAGTATCTGGCGTAACAGCCGCAGTAACCACATTAGATATCATGTGCAAAACATCAAACCTCGAATTCGTCACATGGGAACGCAAATGGGGTGGGCGGCTTGTTACTATTATCGTGAAGGGCAGCGTATCTGCTGTAAATGAAGCCATTGAAGCCGCAAAATTAAACGGAATTGCTCCACTCACTGTAAGCGGAGTACTGGCAAACCCACACCCCGAAATTGTGCGAATCGCTGAAAAAAGCGCGAAAAAATTTAGCACGAAAGCAGGTGCTTAGTGAATGGAAGACAAAAAAACGAACCAAAAACCAAAAAAGGAGGCAATAAAAATGTCACAAGAAGCATTAGGATTAATTGAAACCAGAGGATTAGTAGCGGCGATTGAAGCCGCCGACGCCATGTGCAAAGCCGCCAATGTCGTTTTAGTAGGTACCGAAAGAATTGGTTCCGGCCTAGTCACCGTCATGGTGCGCGGCGATGTTGGCGCAGTAAAATCTGCTGTAGAATCAGGCATGAGCGTTGCAGGTAAACTAGGCGAAGTTGTGGCCTGTCACGTTATCCCACGCCCACATGGCGACGTTGAAAAAATTCTACCAAAGGCTAAATAATGGATCCCCAATATGTACAAAAAATTGTTCGTGCAGTGGTTGACGCAATGGAAACCAAAAATAATATGGATGTGCCGATAGGCGTTTCTGCACGGCACATCCATCTGTCACGCGCACATGTTGAAACTCTTTTTGGCAAAGACTATCAGTTGAGCAAAAAAGCCGAGTTAATGGGCGGTCAATTTGCCGCCAATGAAACAGTCACGATTGTAGGCGCGAAGCTCAAGGCGATTGAAAACGTGCGCGTACTTGGCCCAGAACGCAAGTTTACCCAAGTTGAAATTTCTGCCACGGACAGTGTGCGTCTTGGAAATGCCGCGCCATTGCGTGAATCGGGTGATATTAAAAGTTCGGCACCATTTTCTGTCATTGGCCCCAAAGGTGCGGTGCATTTGGATGAAGGATGTATTGTTGCATCGCGTCATATTCATATGTCACCAAGTGACGCGCTTAAATTTGGCGTAAATGATGGTGATTTAGTTTCTGTAGAAGTGGCAGGTGCACGTGGCATTATTTTCAACAAAGTAAAAATTCGTGTGGATGAAACGTTTACGCTTGAAATGCACATTGATACCGATGAAGCCAATGCGTGTATGTTAAAAACTGGAGATAAGGTGGTTTTATGCTAATTTGTCAAGTAAAGGGGAGCATTATCTCCACAAGAAAAAATGAAAAATTAACAGGGTGTAAATTTTTGTTAGTTGAGCCACTGCCTAACGGCCAAACTTTCGTTGCCGTTGACAATGTAGGCGCAGGGGTAGGGGAGACGGTGTTAGTCGTGCAAGGCAGCAGCGCAAGAGCCGCATATGCTGGGGATATTCCTGTGGATGCCGCTATTGTAGGCATTATAGACGAAGGAACATATTTCGCATGAGTATTGACGAACTAAAAAAAATCATAAAGGATTGCGGAATAGTGGGTGCGGGCGGCGCAGGTTTTCCAACGCATTTAAAAATGGACAGCCGTGCTAAAACAATTGTATTAAATTGCGCGGAATGCGAACCGTTGCTTAAAGTGCATCAGCAATTATTGGCACAGCACACCTGTGAAATCCTTTCCGCATTGAGAAAATTATCAGAAATTTTAGATGTAGATATTATCATCGCGATAAAAAAAAGCTATATAGACACAATTGCCGCCGTAAACAAAGCAATAGAAAAACATCCACGTATGCGTATTGCTCTTTTAAGCACACGTTACCCGGTTGGCGATGAAATCATTCTCACTCTCGAAGCTCTGGGCATTGTCATTCCACCGGGAACGCTGCCCATTGAATCAGGCTGTCTGGTGCTAAATGTAGAAACGGTCTACAATATATACAATGCCCTAGAACACGGCGCAGCAGTAACGCACAAGTGGGTAAGCATCACAGGCGAAGTGGCGAAGCCTACAACAGCGTGTATCAAGATAGGCACATCTATAGGCGAAGTCATTAGGGCTGTTGCAGATGGTGCAACGATAGAAAATCCAGCCATTATTTCTGGCGGTCCAATGATGGGCGACTTGGTTTCATTATCAGACACGATTTCAAAAACGACCAATGCACTCATTGTATTGCCAAGCGACCACTACTTAATTCACGGTCAAAAAAGTAATCCTTCGATAGACCTAAACCGTGTAGCTTCTGCCTGTTGCCAATGCCGAAACTGCACAGACCTATGCCCCAGACATTTAATCGGTTATCCACTAGAGCCTCACAAAATAATGCGCGCACTATCCGCAAGAGACTCCACATCGGAAGCATTCAATGGTGCAATGTATTGCAGTATGTGCGGCATATGCGAAATGGTAGCCTGTCCGCAGAGTCTGGCACCAAGAACATTAATAAAGACCTTTCGAAAAGCAATGTCAGAAGCTGGTATAAAGCCACAAAAATGCGAAAATTCCCCTGTGTCAGATGCGTTCGCATACCGTAAAGTTGATGTGAACCGCCTAAAAATACGACTCGGGTTATCAAAATATGATTAAGGTTGATGTTATGAAAAAAGCCATAGCTATTTTAGAATTTACAACCATCTCTACAGGAATAAAAGCTGCCGATACGATGGCAAAGACCGCCGATATAGACATTGTAGAATCTCAGCCCGTATGTCCAGGCAAGTATATGATTGTAATTTCCGGTCTTTTAAGTGCGGTAAATGCCGCCGCAGAATCCGCAAAATATGCCTATGGCGAACGATACATCAGCGGATTCATCCTGGGCAATCCTCACGAAAGTTTGCTGCCCGCTTTTTACGGCACGTCTCATATAGAAAAAATTCATGCACTTGGCATATTTGAAACTTTCGATGCCGCATCGGCAGTAATGGGTGCCGACACCGCGGTAAAAACCGCCCATGTAGACCTCATTGAAATTCGTTTAGCCAAAGGTATGTGCGGAAAATCATACGCCACCCTTACAGGCGAAGTAGCCGCTGTTGAAGCTGCCATTGCACGAGCCACTGCCGTAACCGCTGAAGCGGGTATGTACTTAGACTCATGCGTTATAGCCAATCCCGACAACAAGTTGTCACGGTTTATTCTATAGCCATGGGCGATATGTTGGCAGTAGAGCGCAGAAAAATTATTTTGGGAATGCTGCAAACTGAAAAAAAAGTCATCGTCAGCCGCCTAAGCGGCTTTTTTGACGTATCAGATGAAACCATACGCCGTGACTTGGATCAACTATGCCAAGACGGTCTGGCTGTAAAATGCTATGGCGGTGCAACGCTAAACGAAGATGGCCCCGACTTACCATTCAACGTACGTAAATTACACAAACCTGCCGAAAAAATGAAAATTGCTGAAATTATTACAGACTTGGTAAGCGATGGCGAAAGCATTATACTAGATGCAAGTACCACTGCTGTTTTTGTAGCAAAATTATTGAAAAAAAAGAAACGCCTGACGATAGTAACCAACTCAGTAGAAGTAATGATAGAACTATCCGATATGCCTGACTTCAATATTATATGTACAGGTGGTAAATTAAAAGGAAACTTCTTAGCTTTCACAGGCCAGCGGGTCATTTCAACCTTAGAATCCTTCAATGCCGACAAGCTTATTTTCTCTTGCAAAGCCCTAAATACTACAGGCGGCATATTCGACAGTGATGATGACTTTGCAGAAGTAAAACGCGGAATGCTAAAATCATCCAAAACGAAAATCTTAGCTGTAGACCATGGAAAGTTCGACAAAACCGCATTCTCAAAAGTTGCCGATATTACAGAAATAGATAAGGTTATAACCGACACGCGCCCAAGCAAAAAATGGCTCACTTTTTTTAAGCAGAATGATGTTGAGTGCTTATATGGTTAAGGTTCTTAAAATACAAAAAAGGAGTTGGTTAGTAAAATAGACCTAACCAACTTCCCTTCATCTTAACTCCCATAATCCTGTAATATGCGCACCAGTGCCTCTTCGGTGTATATGCGAATACCGTCTTGTAAACGGGCTTGTTCTTCTGGGGGGAGGGACGTTATTGTCGTTGTTGTTATTTCTCGGGTTTGTGCCTTGTCGTGAGATGCCATGTTGTAGATAACAATGTATCCATTACTGGTGGTGACTAGATATTGATGGGTATATTCTTGTTCAGGCTCAAATTCAAGTGAGGGAACATCGGTTGCTTCGGGTTCTGGCGTTAGTAGTTCAGGCACTGCTGTTTCTACTATTCCGTAAGGTACATAAACTTCCCTATTTGCCATTGCAGATGCCTGAATTGGGCCTAGTACCAAGTATCCCAACCCAAGGCCAGCTAGTGCGGATAATGCGCAAATACCACCAATTATATATTTTTCCATCTTGGCAACCCCTTTCTATAGTCACATGATATAGGTATCTACAGAAAGTATTGACATTTACAGGAAAAATATACTAAGGCGTTACTATTTTCGCATCACCCCAGGTGCGTTCTAAGTTATAATATTCTCGCGCCTCTTTGTCAAAAAGATGCATGATAATTGATCCAAAATCAAGCAACACCCATTTTGCGGTTTGCACACCTTCTCTGTGGAACAGTTTCATGCCTTCATTTTCTAATGCCTCTTCGGCGTATTCGGCCAAAGCTGCCATTTGCGGTGCGCTTCCCGCGGTGGCGATTACAAAAAAATCTGCGATGGGGGATACCCCGCGCAAGTCCATTATTCTTATGTCTTGGGCAAATTTTGCATCTAGCACTTTGTGCAATGCCAAAACGGCGTTTAACTCTTTATCCATGATTACCTCTTTCCATTTTTCTCAAAATCATTTAATGCGTCGCTGCTCCATTGATGAATTGCGCCGCCTTTGCTAGTGATTGTATCAATTGTAAATTTTGTGCCAATGGCCAATGCCTTGTCCATGTTTTTGTATGCGTATTTGCGCATGGCTTTGAGTGGTTCATAATCTTCGCGGTAGGGGTCTATAAAATCTGCCAGCGTGATGATTTTATCCAAAACGGTCATATCTTTGTTGCCTGTGGTGTGATATCGTATGGCCTGTAAAATTTCCGGGTCATTGACATAGTAGTCACGTTTAGCACTTTCTGCGCCTAGCAGGCTGTGGGTGATATCAATTTGTGTTTCAAGAATCGGGTCAAGTGGGATATTCCAGTGGTGGCATAACGCGCGTTTTTTTGCCGTGCTATATTCTTTTGCACAGTCATGCAATAATGCCGCCCATCTTGCCTTGTTTACATCTGCTTTATAATGTTCTGCAAGTTTTTCTGATGCTTCAATGACGCCTAATGTATGTTTGAACCGCCGTGCCGACAGATGCCGTTTTAATTTTGCTTTTGCCCATGTAAAATGCGCCTCGCCTAAATCAGGTGCTACAGCATGGTATAGTCCATTCTGTCTTGCATAATCTTCTGCTGCACGGGGCATAAGCCCGCTGGCGGATTCACCTTTGGCTAAGCGTTCACGTATATCGGTGCCAGATATTTCTAGCAGGGGTATTTCTAAAAGAGATATTTGTGCGTTGTAGTTTTTCTGTAAAAGTGCAATACAGTCTTTTAATTTTTCATCGCTGCAACCAGGGCGCGGAATGGTTACAAACTTACATAGTGTAAACAATTCAGCAACACTGCGCCATGATTCAATTTCTAAAAGTGCATCTGCTCCAATAACAAATAAAATTTCTGCATTGGTTGGACATATTTTTCTTAATTGTTTTATTGTGTCAATCGTGTACGCATCGCCAGCGCGGTCTGTTTCTATACGCGATATATCAAATGCTGGATTATGACAAATGGCGGTAAGTGCCATTTGATAGCGATGTTCTGCCGTTGTGCTTGGCGCGTTTTTATGTGGTGGTTGTCCGCTTGGAACAAATAAAACCCGTTGTGGTTTAAATTGCTGCAAAACCGCTTCGGCAATGGCCAAATGTCCTAAATGAATCGGATCAAAGGTTCCCCCCATCACTACTAATTTGCTACAGAGTTCTAAGTAATCATATGGGCTTCCCATGACAGCCTCCTTTGTATTTTCACGTATACTATACCATTGTCCAACGATTATGTCACGTCAAGACTTGAATGGCATACGCACGATAACCCGCGTGAAAACGCCTGCTTGGCTTTCGATTTTTATGCCATACTCTGTGTCAAACTCATATGTTAATTTTAGCAACGTTCATAAGCCAGACGTGAAAGCGATACAGTCATTTCCACAATACCTGTCGCGTTTTGAATTTGCGCCATCCATTTTTATTACCGTAGAAAATCTCGCCAATCAACGAACGAGCAATGAAGCAGAAACACAAGCAATACACAGCAGTTTGCTTGTTCGGTATAGCGTTAAGGTATAAGATGATTTGTAATATCCTCATGCGATAAGCCAATGTCTAAACACCCACACCCATCGATGCTTTTAGGCAACACTTTGCGGTTTGGCTTTCGCTTTATGGACAGCAATTTGATAATGTCATCAATCAGTATATCGTCATACACATCAAACCCCATCCATTTTCCATCATGCAGGGTTTCGGCGGCGTCATATTCCTTTTGCACGGCTTCACTAAATTCGTTCCGATGCTGTTCAAATTTTTCACGCTCATCCTTGCCATAAACAATCGCCACAATAAAATGCCCCTCGCGTATACCCAATATCATAAGGGATTTTCCGCCACGCTTAAAGTAAAGGTTATTGCGATTTTTGTGTGTTGGTTTGCCTTCTGCCCATATTTCGTCCATCATATAACTGTACGACTTCCTACGCCTGCCTCGCTTTTTCAAGTGTGGCGATTTTTCCAAAGCCCTCATCATGGCTTGCTGTTCTTCTTTGGTAAGGCAAGTAGGATTAAGCCCAAGCTGTTTGCATAAAGCAATATATCTTGCCTTGACTGCCCCATCCGTTTTCTTATCCTCGACATAGCCCTGTATCATACTTTTCATGCCCTCAATGGCTTCTGTATGTTCCGGCGATAATGTATCATCGGTCTTGTGGGCATCAAAAAGGTTTCTCATTCTATGGCTTCTTTGGATAAAATGGGACAATCCCGTAAACGCCCCCCCTGGCCCTTTACGTTGACAAGCATGTACTTCTCGGCAGACGGATCAAATTCAAGATTCTCAATGATACTTTTACTTTTTGGCATGAAATCTCCTCGTGAAATAAGCCCGTTTGGGCAGATGCTGGGAATAGTTGTTGCAGTTAAGGACAAGCATGAGCTTTTTACATCTGCCCAGTGATGAGTAGTTGTGTTAAGGTCACTATACCTTAGTGTTTTCTAGCTTAGCGCGTTTGATTATGTAAAATCTTTTTGTATTTTATCGAACACAATATAAAATAGCAATGATATAAATATTCAAAATAAGTTAACTTGTTTCAATAATCTGGTATAATCTCTTTCGTGTAGCATAATGTATTCTACATTAGAATGGAGTGGTGAGTAGTTTGCAACCATTATTATTAGCATTAAAAGGCATTGCCATTGGTGCCGCCAATGTGATGCCTGGTGTCAGTGGCGCGACGCTGGCAGTTATTCTTAGGGTATACGATAGGCTTATTGAATCAATTAACCATTTGTTTACAGATTTCAAAAAGTCTTTGCAATTTTTAATTCCATTTGGGTTGGGTATGGTTGTTGGAATCATTGCGTTAGGTTCGGCCATTGATTTTTTGATTACACGTTTTTCGCTGCAATCTAGTGCGTTTATTGCAGGACTGATGGCAGGAAGTATTCCGTTTATTTATGGACAGGCAATTTCTAAATTAAAACCTGGTGAAAAAAAGCCGCGCTATTACACAATTGCAGTCATCGCGGCATTGATTATCATGTCTTTAGCCTTTTTTGCCCCAACACCTGAACCTTATAGTGATACGTATTTTAATTTAGGCTTCGCGCTATTTTTGTTTGTTGGCGGCGTGTTAGGCGCGGCAGCCATGATTATTCCTGGTGTCAGTGGTGCCATGGTGCTTATTCTTTTGGGTGTCTATCCGATGGCGATGCATACGATTAGTTTAATTAGAGAATACTTGCTTACACCATTTGATTTTGAGTTGCTATGGCCCATTTTAATGTTTGTTGTGCCCATTGGATTGGGTGTTGTAGTTGGCATTTTGCTTGCGTCACGACTCATTGCAATGCTTTTGGAAAAATATCATACGGTGACGTATTTTGCTATTGTTGGACTAATTTTTGGAACCATTTTTGTTATTTTTAATGATAGCGAAACATATCAAAGTTATCATGTCATTACACCAACGCTTATTGTGTTTGCGGCGGTTTCTTTTGTATTTGGTGTGGTTGTCTCGTTGATTTTAGGAAAAAGGTAGTTTTTTCAAGCATAAAACCTGTGTTTTAAAACATAATAAAAGCATACCGCAGTCGATGTGGTATGCTTTCTTATTTTCGATAATGTCAATGTAAAGGATGACCGAATATGCGCTCAAAAAAAATACCATGCCTGCTTTTTCTGGTACTATCAGTTTCAATGATAACCGGGTGCGGTACGTATACTAACGCGCCGCGACAAAGAGTAACCCGAGTCCAAACATCTGCAAATGCAGCACAAACCCGCGACAATGCACGTTTGCCTTACGAGCCTGTACCATTAGAAACCATTCATAGGGCAAATGAAATGCAAACAAGGCGTTCACAGCCAATAAGCCAGCCCACAGAAACCATAGCCACCACGTCAGCGTTTGTACAAGAATCAGTTGTATCCCGCAATCAACCACAAGCATTAGCAACCCATGAAACCGAGTTTAACGCCAAAGAAAAAAACCGTAAAAACAATATCGCACGTGCGGCGGCGGCAATAGACGGCCACATTGTACAACCTGGGGAAGTATTTTCATACAACGAAACAGTGGGGCCAACCAACGAACGACGCGGTTACAAAAAAGGAATCATTTTTGTAAAGGGTGAAAAAAAAGAGGGTGTAGGTGGGGGCGTGTGCCAGGTATCCACAACCTTGTATAACGCAGTAGACAATGCAGGGCTAGAAATACTAGAACGCCACGACCACTCCAGGCCCGTAACCTACGCAGAAGAAGGCGACGAAGCGGCAACCTCATATGGCGGTATAGACTTCAAATTTAAAAACGATAAATCGTTCCCAGTCATGATTCACTCAAGCGTAAACAAAGGAACGATATCTGTTACGATTAGTGCTGTTTAAAAATTTGCAACAAAAAACCCCTGCGAATACTGTAAGCGTCAAACATCGAGGAACATGTAAAAAGCGATGAAAAAAAGATACACTCCCAACATAAAACATGAGGGAGTGTATTTTTATGCGAAAAAGAGGAAACGCAAACTGTTTATCATGCGGAATAAAGCTAGCCAACAAGCCAACAGGTAGGAAACGCCTATATTGCAGTAAAGAATGTTCGGAAAATTACCGAAAACAACATCTACGAGAAGATAACTACAAAAATTATAAAGAAAAACACCGTGGAGGCACGGCAATCTGTGCCTATTGTGGTATAAAATTTATGAGAAAAGAAAACTCAATTAAAACCTGCTGTTCAAATACCTGCCAACAAGCCAAAAGCAGAATGTCAGAAGTAGTTAAACTCAATGAAATGTTTTTTAATGATTCAAAGGAAACGAGTTTTATTGATGTAAGAGCATGGGCTTTCAAACAAATGTGCAAACTAACGGTGCAAGTCAAGGCGGTAGCGGTGGATTCTTGCCGCCAACTACCATCGGAAATTAAGGCTGTCCAATACCAAGCTGAATTTGTCCAATTTCATTTGAAAACTGTCCAAAACTTCCTCGAAACTGTACAATCAAAAGCCCAGCGACTTTAACACTATAACGGGCGAATGGCTTAACCCTGCGGACATCACATTTGGCGAATACCACATAATCAACCAGAAGATGCCAAAAGAAAAAGCACATGAGTTATTAGCCTAGTCATTTGGGCAGACGTACCCCTAGCGGAATTTTGGATAACTACCATTTACCCCGACTTCCTTGCCGATGACTTTGTTTATATACTAAGCGGTACTTACTTCATAACAAGTACATTACTGCCGGGGCAAGCCTTAGTTATTAGGAACTATATGGGTCTTGGGTCATTTCCTTGGAGTGGCATTACCTTCTTTGCGGATGGTAGCTACAGACAGCATTTTTTCGCCAAGAGCCATAATCATTCCGATTCATCAAATTATTTTGGTATCTGGCCTGTTGAAGTTAGGGCAAATTAGTGATGGCATCACACAATATTAGACAGAAAAATGGAGGAACTTATGGATAATTATATTTTTCAAAATTTCAATAATATAGAAACCATCCCTGTACATATGGGCAATGATAATTGTTTCAATGCGAAGCCGATAATTCCTTGGGGTGACGTTAAAAGTTGCTCTGCGGCTTTTATTGAAATTCCTGCTGGCAAAAGTTCATACCCACATCATTATCATGCCATAGCAGAAGAAATTTTTTATATCATCAGCGGCATTGGCAAACTACAATATTATGATGGCGAGAAGGAAATACAAGCTGGTGATGTACTTTGTTTCCCTGCTGGTGAAAAAGGGGTTCATTCAATAACAAATGCGTCTAAAACAGAGCCTTTGGTTTATATTGACTTCGCCGCCAACCCCAAAAACGATATTACCGTTGAACCAAAAGCAGAGAGAGTGAAGATTTTTGGCGAAAATATAAAAGATATGACTTTTGATGCGCAAGACACCGTAAACGATTAAAGTTGTGAAGCAGGCGAAGGCGGGTGGCGGTTAGCTAACTCCTCTACGGACATGTTAGTCCAAGGATTTTACGCTAAACCTGTCACCCTCCCTCATTATTGCCAATTATGCTAGAGATGGAAACATGCATGGCTGGCTGTCATGTGTGTTTCCGAATATATTGTAGGAGTTTTTTGCATAAGAACCCACGCGATAAATTAGCTGGAAATATCCTTTTTTGCATCCGAAATCAGCCCTTGACATCGGGTAGTATTTTTATTCTTATCATTTTCGGGCTGATTTTTGAACCCCCAATAGCACATTGCATCAAGTACAGGCATCAAAGATTCCCCACGCTCAGACAGGCTATATTCCACTTTTGGCGGTACTTGTGCATATTCGTTACGGATAACAAGCCCATCTGCTTCTAACTCTTTTAACTGGTCGCTTAACATTTTATATGTAATGTTCCCGACCTGCCTACGCAGTTCATTGAAGCGGATAGGCTGTTCTTCTGATAGTAAATACAAAATAACCATCTTCCACTTACCACTTAATAAAGACAGGGTATAGCCAAATGGCGTATCAATTACCTTGCTAACCATACCTTTATATTCTTTCATTCCCATTTTTAGCACTATCCTTTCTAATAGTATATATGGAAAAAGTGCGTACTTACTTTTTCATAATTTCATTTTATAATAGACTTATGAGGTCTGTAAAGAGAAATGTTGAAATCCCCTCATAAAATTAATAAAAATGACTTGCCATAGATGGCAATCACAAAATATTTGGAGGTGCTACAATGCAAAAAATAAAACTCAACAATCCTTTTCATCCTGTGTACCCTGCACCAGTAGGGCTTGTGGTATCCATTGACGAAAATAAAAGACCGAATGTAATGACCGCAAGCGATATAGCAAACGTAAACATGCGAAATCCAGCGATTGTGGTAATATCTATAAGTGGCACAGCGTATACTCATTCGCTGATTACCAAATCACAGCAACTCACCATTAATTTCCCTACAGCTGCTCTTGTGGAAAAGATTGACCTTATCGGCTCATGCAGCGGCAGGACAGGTTTAGATAAATTTGATAAATACGGTTTAACACCTACTCAATCATCTGAAATTGATACACCAATCATAGTAGAATGCCCAGTAAACCTAGAGTGTAAAGTATTAAGCGCAACGGATGTAGGCAAACAAACGCTTTTTATTGCAGAAGTAGTAACAATGCATGTTGATTTAGATAAGCTTGGCAATAATGAAGAAATGCTTATTGAAAAACTGGATGGCATCGCCTTTGCAGAGTGGCAGTATTTCAGACTTGGCGAAAAGTTGGGTGATATGTATTTTTCAATTGGCGGCAAAAGGCCACGATAGGAGGGCTCTATTTTGAAGAAAGTAAAAATAACAGTAATGAAAAAGACTATTGTGAAGGACTTGCTCAAACAATACGGCGGTGTTGGGTTAGGCATTTGCACATTACATGAAGAAGGCCAAGAATATATCAGCAATGGCTGGCAAAAACCGGACGGATTATGCGATAACGCATGGAAATCTATGATGGAATACGTAATTGCTTTATCTCATGGGAGTAAAAATTTTTACAATGACTGGCTCAACAATGAAAATATGGCCATTATTAGTTGCAATGATGGTTTGCGTCCTGTTATATTTAAGGTTGAAGCCATTGACTAAAATGTTCTGCAGGGTAGTAATATTGAGCATTTTTTGATGTTTGTGTATTTTGAGTTGAAGAAAAAAGGGTTAAGCGATGGGCTTAGAGAATGGATTTCTGAGTATTTGTCCAAGCTGCGTGAAAAGGTATACAGCTAGGCTCCTCGCTCTACCATTTCAACAAAAAACTAAATGGAGGATAAAATGATAACATTACAACCAGTAACATGGGAAAATTACGATGAGTTGGTCGGTTTGGAAGTCCACGAAAGCCAAAAAACTTTCGTTGCATCAAATCAAAAAAGTTTAGCACAGGCTTATGTTTATTGGGCAAATAACGATTATGACATTTCTCCGATTGTGTTCGAAATATATGATGGTGATGTGCCTGTAGGCTTTACCACGATAGCTTATGAAGCAGGCGAAGGCGGGTGGACATCGAACAATGGGCAGCCACGTTATAACCTATGGCGTTTTATGACTGACAAGAACCATCAAGGCAAGGGACATGGAAAAGCGGCAATGACGGAGATAATAAAGTTTCTCCGCACAAAACCAAAAGGCGAAGCACCAGCGATATATGTATCATATGCACAAGAAAACATTGCTACTCGCAAATTATACGCAAGTGTCGGTTTTGTAGAAACTGGCGAGATTGACGATGATGACGGTGCAGTTGAGATTGTAGCACGGTTTGTTCTTTAATGAGCCGAATTTGTTCGGAAGGCATCCATCGCATACCTTCACGTTGAAAATCGAACATTATTTGGGTGCAATTTGAGTTAATGCAAACAACAGACAGCCCCAAATCTGCTCGCAGAATTACAGCAGATTTGGGGCTGTCATGCAGATGGAGATTTTTTAAGTGAGCAACCCGAAAAATCCATTTTCAGCTTCCAAATTGCAACCCATGTAGCCCGGGTTGCAACTGGTGTAAAATCTATTGAATCGAACATTTGTTCAGTGTATGCTAGAAAAGTGAGGTGAGCAAAATATGAAATTGACCGCCCGAAAGGACGTAACCCTTGATGATGATTATGTGGACATAAGGTATCGTGAACTTACCCCTGCAATCCACCAAATATTTCAATTGTGCGAAGATGCCCATTCAATTTTGCTGTGTGAAAAAGATGATGCCACTCATAAAGTAGATGTTAATGACGTTCTCTATATAGAAGCTGTAGACAGGAAAAGCTGTGTTTACACAAAAGATGATGTTTCTGGCACTGTTTGCCCTTTTTTATTCCTCATGTTTACAGTATTTTTCATGGCTGATTGCCCCTTTCAAATGACCGCAGGATTACCCTGCAGGACTATGGAATAATCCTTCGCCTATTTGAACGCAAAATCCATATGAAAGGGAAAATAAAAATCCCCAGAAGTATTGATTTCTAGGGATTTCATGCTAAAAATACAGGCACCACCCAGATTTGAACTGGGGGTAAAGGAGTTGCAGTCCTCTGCCTTACCACTTGGCTATGGCGCCACGCACACCATATTATAGCAAAAATATTGGCAAGGGTCAAGAAAAACTAAAAGAAAACTTCAATTCGGAAAGTGATACCAAGTCAACCAAAGTGCTAAACTAGAGCAAGGACAAAATCCAAAGAAGATCGGATATGTTCATCAAAAGCAGAATAAATGTGAAGGAATTCAAGGAAG
>Ga0131853_10004631_pt1 | contig 24651 bp, 30 predicted proteins | sample TergutLab28metaG_FD_92764 | JGI IMG/M metagenome (GOLD analysis project Ga0131853, IMG submission 92764) | Labiotermes labralis P1 segment gut microbial communities from Petit-Saut dam, French Guiana - Lab288 P1 (version 2) (version 2) | ecosystem: Host-associated > Arthropoda: Insects >...
CTAGAGAAAGGAGAATTGGTAGCTCAACATTCAGGACCGGTGTCCGTTCTGAAGTGGAAAGACAAAAAAGAAGTGACAATGATTTCAACTTACCATGGAGAGGAAACAAGAATGAACCTAACGAAATATAGACGGGAAACCCAAAACCTATATCAGTTCTCGATTACAACGAAAACGTGGGTGGAGTTGATCTAAAAGACCAACTTCTTTAACCCTATCTTTTGGAAAGTAAGAAAATTAGTAAATGGTACATAAAAATATTTAGGGGATTACTAAATATTACAGTTCTAAACTGTACGGTAATATGCCGCGCAAATTCAGGACAGACCAAAATAGACCATTTTAAATTCAGAGTAGGACTGGTACAGGCACTAATCAGTGAACATGGAAGTGGAAGTGTCAGGAAATTTCAAGGTCATCTTTCCACAGACAAAAATGTACCGCGACTTCTTGAAAGACATTTTCCAGAAAGAATACCACCAGCAGGAAATAAGGCCATGCCAAAAAAGAGGTGCGTAGTGTGTTACAAAAACAATAGAAAGAATGAGACAGTGTTTTGGTGCCCCGAATGTAAAGCAGCCCTATGTATTGAAGAAGGTTTCAAGGTATTTCACACCAAGTTAAATTTTTAAGTTTAGATTTGATTGGATATTCGAAAAGCTTAGACATTCCTAAATATTTTGTTTCAAGTTTCATCGAAATCCAAGTACTTTTAACAAGACTACATTATTTTGAATAGACTCCTGCACAATTTAGCTCAAAATTTAAATGCCCCATAGAAAAGCTTTCTAACATCACAGTATGAACTGAGGTTTAAATGTCCCCACGCTGAAGGGTTAAGAATCCTAGACAAGACTCAAATTGTGCACTTTGTTCGAGAAGTGTAACCCGAAAACAATCCCAGTTTTTTACAAGACGTAACTCGAAGTGTGTATAGAACCGCGTACGTATTTATTCTTACATATGAAACAATTGATGAACGATCTTTTGTGATTTAGAACAAAGATATTTTCCGGGGGAAATTACAGAAGTCTTTGTACCTGTTCGAGGTAATGAAACGGTTGCAGTCGCAGTTACACTTCCTTCACGCACTTTAAGACGCTAAGCACCAAGCCAGACGTGCGTTAGTAGCATCTGCCGGCGACGACTTGATAATCGATATTGTGGAGTGTGCAATGAATACGCGGAATGGAAATCATAATCTATCCGAAGAGGAAAAGTTTCGATTGAGAAAATATATGAATCGTTTACGTGCGTTGGTAAATCTAAAGATTTGTTTCTAAAGTGAAAGGAAATTTTTAATTCTAAAACTTGGGTTTATACTTCCACTGCTGGCAGGTATTTTGTCGTGTGTAATAGGAACACTAATTACTAACAATAAACAAATGGCGTTACCACGTATGATCTTAATTCCTGCGGGATTGTGGGAAAATCATTGTCAAACATCATCGCTACCTCCACCGGTTAAAAAGATATTTAAAATTAAATATTAGATTTATAACAAATGGACCCAATTTCGCCTGTATCAAAACCCATACTTGAAAACTGAAAAAATGGGAACCCATCCATTTTCCCATTATAGAGACTGGTAGTGCCAAACAGAGTTTAAAATATACTCAAACAGAAACGCAATTTCTTTTCTGTGCCTTTGTTTAAAACGGAGTCTGAATCAGAAACCGACGTTTCACTCATGCATTCAGAGTATATTCAGAGGTTTTGAGACCTAAAGTGGCGCACGACCGTACGTTTGGCGTGCATCAAGATGATTTTGACAGTTCTTTTAAAATAGAGCTTTCGAGTTTTAAATATAACGATAAACACCTATTTGTAGACGGCAGAAACATAAGAAAATTCAGGGACTTTGGGAATTCTTGACAAAGTGTAAACCCGATAACAACGCGGTCACTTTTCAGGTTAGAAAGTCATATAAACAAATACTATTGCAGCCTAACGCGCATAGATTTAATTATAGTCCCACACGTAAGATCAAAGCCAACAAGGTCTTAAATATACGCGGTTTATTTCGCAACAATTTAACGACAAAAACGAGGTGCCTTTGTAATCGGTACAATAACAATGTCACTGGGTAAAGTTTATAACGATCCTAAACACGCAGCAGTGTTTGGTTCAGCAGCAAAGTTGGTAAAGGCCGGTGAAATTAATAAAACAGCTGTAGATGAATGGCTGTCCGGTCAGGACACGTACATTGTAGATAAACGTGTAGTGAAAGATGTTCCCTAGAAACCCACGTTCGGTAACAACTATTGATGTTATCTTTGAAATCGATCATGCAGGTTTAAGGTACTTCTCGAAATACAGCGATAAGTACAAATACCCCTTAAACGTAATAGACCAATTTTCACGATAAACCTGGAACGTAGTCTAAAGGACAAGACTGCTACCGCAAATACAACAGCTTTAAAGTCCATATTTCAAAATAGGAAACCAATTACGGCACAATCGGACATTGGTACTGAATTTGTTTATGCAACTCTCCAGCAGTACCTGAAACGTCAGGGCGTATGTTTTCATAAGACTCACAATCCCGACATAAAGGGCGCTATTGTGGAGCGCTTTCACAGATGATTACACTGGAAATGTACGCAAAATCTTTCTACTTATTAGGATTTGACCTGACACCTGATAGAGAGGCTGACGAAGAGCATATAAGTTTACCTCGTCAAGGAAATGTGCGTATGGAGGCACGCTTTAAAAAACTGCTAAATTAATCTGTGATATGCATTTTGTATGCTGAATTCCCAGGACACATCGAAATTGACAAATCTAGGATCGTTGAAATTTATAACGTTTTAACTAAATATGTAAACGATATGCATGGAGTGTATCCATTAGATCTTTCATCATCCACACTTATAAAACCGGCGATAATTGTCACTAACTTTCATAAGACCTACATACCCGGTTCGCAATGGGTAGCTGTCGGTTTTTTTCGGCTCTGAGTACGCCGGATATATTTATTCGTTCAGACTACCATCATTCAAACTTGAAATAATGTCATACCTGCAGCGCAACTCAATTTCTTGGACATTTAACGGCCACAAATTACAGGGTTTAACTTCGAATGTCTTCGGACTTTACTGCTACTCCACGGAACCAGAGGACTATCCATGACGTAATTCGTCGATATGTTGATTCCTGCTCGCTATACCTGCAAAAATTAAAGGACTGTACGCATGTTCCGCGCAGAGTTGGATTATGTCCCGATCGCGGCCTGTTGGAGGAGAAGCAGTATTGCAAACCACAAATATTAATAAGGTACGTACACTCATATTCTATCAGTTGACAATGTCTCTCATAGCGATTGATTTCACAAATTTGTAGGGGCGTTGTGGTGATATCGTGTTCAAGGAGTTGGCGGCATTCGACTTCCAGAGTAACAAGGTCTCATTATATATCTTTAACAGACCTACGTTTGGGAGGAAGTACCAATATTTAACGCCCGAAAAAATGAAGCTATTGACCACGTGTGCAATTGGAATGATGGTGATGTTCTGTATTCAGAGCTGGAGATTGTGGTACATCGCGAGGCATCATCCGCTGTTGCAATCTATTGCTTCGGGTCCCAGAAAACACAATTTATCATCGGAAATAGTGAGCGTACCGTTATTGATATCACACAGGTAGGATGCCCTCCACTCACCGACATAATTCTTCTGCAAACCATCAGCTGCACTTTTACATGTCACAACAAGTCGAAACATGTTTGTGCACTGCCGCAGGCCTATTGATTGACTCAGTGGCTCAACTTTCACATTCGTAAAATACATTATGCAAAGTGCCCTCCTCTACCGGTATTTCAATACTGTATTCCAGATGACGGCGCGGGTGTAACTTCGCCGTACCTACCACCTCAACGAGCAAGAAACAAAGTACATCTCCATCCACCTCAATGATGTTAAACTCAAATTGGAAGTGAAGATTTGAGTTCCTTTTGGTCAAGCAGTGTTAAACGAGATGCAGTGGTTCATTCTGGTGACATTCAAAAGTAATATGCCCAAGAATGTAGTGCACGAACTTCGTGACCCACAACACACCCTGTCAGTGTACTGTGGACGATATATCCGCTTCACGAGCGAAAAAACTCAAGGGCTGCAAAGAAAAAATGATTGGTCGCAGCTGCTGGACTTGGCAAGTGCTTGCATAGACAGAGTAGTGATCAAATTCTGCCGACTCCAAGAAGAACTTGCAGAGTGGCGCAATAAATATTTTGAATACAAATCGTTTGTACACCTCCAGACATACGTGCCATTGGTTTCAATACATTGTGGAATGAACTAAATATAAAAACACCTCTCTTTCTAATGATAAATAATGCTTATAAGTGTGGATGATTTAATAAAAAACTTCAGTAGCAATAACGTAAATCGAACACATTTATGTCATTGAAATAATTTTAAAAATCCTACATTGTTTATGTTTGTAAATTCAAAAAATGTGTGTGTGTATTCATTTTCCTTACACCTGGAATAGGATCCTTTAAAAAAGTGATGGTTAAAGCAGCAGGATCCAAAACTTCAATATTTCAATTATGGGTCCGTAAACTTACCGCTTCAGCCAACTCTTTTTAGAAACACAAAGTCATATAAAGTTTGATTTAAAACTGGTGCGCTGCTCGCCATATTGGAAAATAGTGCGTTTTAAGGTCGGGTTTAATTTAAAATTGGCGCTCACTCAAAATGTGGAAAGCGCCAATTCGAACTTAAGGTTAGTTGGCACAAATTTGGATGTACCGCGCTGGCAACCACATTGAAAATAAAACCGTAAAGTTAGGTTTCATTTAAAAATAGCGCTGATTCAAAATGGTGGATATAGGTTGGAACAAATTTGAAAATGGTGCTCATTCAAAGTGGCGGACTTGTAACTTGGGTTAGCGCTCATTCAATATAATAGACGGCGCCAAACTGTCTGGCATAATGAGGTCATCCGCGAAATGTGTTTACATATCATTGGTTAAAGTTAAGTTAGGCACCCTCTTTCTACCATAAGTAGATCAGCAGTAAACGGTTTGAAGCCAACAATTGGACAGGAGAGTCTCTTCCAAGATTGTGGTGATAATGAGGTTAGATTAGTCATCATCGCCACATCACAAATTCTGGTGGTTAGGAGCACGGTTTTCCCTCACCGGAACAATCATAAATATATCTGGCCCACCCCTGATGGTAAGACTCACAACCAGATTGACCACGTATTGATAGATAGGAGATGGCATTTGAGTGTACGTGACGTGCGAAGTTATTGGGTAGCTGATTGTAACTCAGATCGCTATCTGCTGTTCGTAAAGTTTCGGGAAAGCTTAGCAGTGAGTACACAGGCCACACAGAGGTTTGATAGGCAAAGATTTAACCGGAGTAAGCTAAATCAACTGGCGGTTAGAAAACAGTATCATATTGAGATTACAAATAGTTTTCAAGCTTTGGAGAACTTGAAAGATTACGAGGACTTAAATAGGACTTGGGAAAACAATAAAGATAATATCCAAACCTCAGCGGAAGAGAGTCTGGCACTGCATGAATTGAAGCAGCATAAAACCTGGTTTGATGAAGAATGTTATTTTGGATCAAAGGAAGCGGGCTAAAATGCAGTGGATACGGGATCCAAGCCAAACAATATAGATAATCCGAACAATGAAGGTGTAAATTTAGCAGGCATTCCTGGAAAATAAGAAGGCATAACGCAGATCTATAATTGTGTAACTTGAAACTAACAGTAAGATCTAAAACATTGGGGACTTGCATATAGGCATCAGTGACTTTAAGAAGGGGTACCAGCCTAGATGTAATATAGTAAAGGATGAGAAAGGTGACTTGGTTGCAGAATCACACAGTATTGTGGCTAGGTGGGGGAACTTTTTCTCCAGCTATTCAACGTGAATTGGGTTGAGGAAGTTGAGCAGGCACAAATACACCTAACAGAACCACTATTACCTCATAAGAGCCTCTGAGCTTGAGCTGGCTATCGATGATATAAAAAGTTGCAATTCGCCAGGTTTTGATCAAATACCCGCAGTACTGATTAAAGCAGGACTCGGAAAAAATTGCTTGGAGATTCCTAAAATTATTACTTCTATTTGGAAGAAGGAGAAACAGCCGAAAAGTGGAAGGATTCGATCATAGTACCAATTCATACGAAGGGGATAAAAAAAATTTTAATAATGATAGGGGAATATCATATTTGACTTTCACTTACAAAATTTTTTCCAACATTCTGCTGTCAAACTTAATTCCATAAGCGATGAAAATAATCGGTGATCATCAATGTGAATTTCGACGCAAGAGGTCGACTATTGTTCTTATATTCTTCATTCGTCAAATACGCGAGAAAAAATGGGAATACAATGCTGAAGTCCATCAGCTCTTTATAGACTTCAAGAAAGGTTATGATTGAGTTCGGAGAGGGGTCTTATTTAAGATTCCCGTTGAGTTCGGTATCCCTAGGAAATTTGTCAGATTAATAAAGATGATTCTGACTGAAACATATAGCAGAGTCCGGGTAGGCACGAATGTGTCTGACAGGTTCCTTATTAGGAATGGTTTGAAACAAGGAGACGCTCTAACAACAATGCTTTTGAACATTGCTTTAGAGTACGCCATTAGGAGGGTTCAGGTAAATCAGGATGGCTTGAAACTAAATGATACACATCAGCTGCTGGCTTATGCCGATGATGTTAATATATTGGGAGGAAGCGTACACACTCTAAAGGAAAATGCATAACCTGTAATAGCAGCTACAAGGAATTTCGAATTGAATTAAGTGCTGATAAATCTCAGTACATGGTTATGTCTCGAGATCAGAATGCAGCACAAAAACACAGTGTGAGGATTGATAATAGTACCTTCGAGAGGGTGGAAGAGTTTAAATATTTGGGAAATTTAACAAATCAAAATTCTATTCGGGAAGAAATAAAGAGTAGACCAGGGTCAGGAAATGCTTGCTATCATTCGTTGCAGAATCTTTTGTCTTCCAGTTTGCTGTCCAGGAATTAAAGATTAAGATATATAGAACAATAACCTTGCCGGTTGTTTTGTATGGGTGTGAAGCTTGGTTGCTGAAATTGAGGGAGGAAAGGAAGGTAACGTGGTAATGGATGAGATTTTATAACGAGTAGCTAAATGATTTGTACTCCTCACCCAATATAGTGCGGGTCACACAATCGGGAAGAATGAAATGGCCTGGGCTTGCGACGCGTATGGGGGAGGAGAGGGGGTATATAGGGTCTTGGTGGGGAACCCGGAAGGAAGGAGACTACTGGGGAGACCTAGGCGTAGATTATTAATAATATTAGGATGGATCTCCAGGATGTTGAATGGAGGTGTGTGGACTGAATTTGGATGGCCCTGGATAAGGACAGGTGGTGGACGCTTGTGGGTGCTGTAATGAGCCTCGTGTACCGTGTCATGTGCGGAATTTCTTGACTACCCCTATACCAGGATTGATTTCAAGAAGAACCTTGCACCATGTGGTAAGTAAGCAATGCATTTATGTATGTATATATATATGTACCTATCTACTTATATATATATATATATATATATATGAATATTTAAATGAATGTGTTTGTACACATGTATGTATTCATGTTTGTATGTATGCAATTATGTATGTATGTACATATGTACGTATTTATGTATTTATTTAAGTATGTATTCATATATGTGTGTGTATATATGTATGTTCTTATGTTCGTATGTACATATGTATGTGTGTATGTATGTAGGTTTTTAATTATGTATGTATAATATAATTGTGTATGTATATGTATGTATGTATTTGTGTATATACGTCGCTAAGAATGTATGTATGTGTCTATGTGTTTAAGTCCGTGTGTAAATATATATGTATGTATATATGTGTATATATATATATGTAGGTATATGTGTATGTATGTATATTTACGTATGTATATATATATATGTAAATATATATGTATGTGTGTGAATATGTTCGTATGTACGTACGTATGTATAAGTTGTATATGTACTGCGATACCACGCCTTGCGCTTTCGACTTTTTTCCGGGTATTTTCTCATTGTGCCACCAAACCCCTATGCCGTGCCGCGGTGGAGATTGGTACTTGCCACTGTGAGGTAGAGCCGCCTCCATCGCCGCCTCTACGCCAAAGCTTACTGACCTAACGTAACATGACTTACTTATTCCGCTGTTGATTTTGGTATTTCCGCCTTGAGATTTGGTATAGCCGCCGCCATTTCCACCCCTACGACAATGCAACCTGATCTAACGTAACGTTAGTTCGGTGTAGAACCTGACCTAACTTATGTCTGAGTGTAGATAGCGCATGGGTGAGTAAAGGACTCGGTGTGGATCCTGACGTAATCTAACTGACGGAATGATTGAATAAGGCAATATTACAGTATGGAGCCCAACATGACCTAACGTAACCTTCTGTCTGGAACATGACCTAACTTAACTTTACGTGTAGAGTGCGTGAGTGAGTACATGACTTGTTTTAGAACCTGACGTAACCTAACTGACGGAATGAATCAGGCAGCCATATTGCAATACGGTTGTAAGATTAAAATTAGAAACCTATAGTAAGCTATGCACGTCACAGAAACGTAATGTAAACAAACCAGTAACGAACGAGGTAGCCATAGAGAGTGCATGGGTGACTACATGACTTGGTGTAGAGCCTGACCTAACCTAACTAATGTAATGAATGAGGCAGCCATATTGCAATATGGCTGTCAGTTTAAAATGAACCCAAACCTGCGACTCATAGGGCAATGTAACTTGACCTAACCTAACAGGACGTAATGTGCTGCCGTGATGTAGAAGGAGTTGAGAGGCGTATACATTATATCATCATGATGCAGCTATTGTGAATATGTGTGTCGCTAACACATATGTCGAGAGGAGTGTACATGACATCATTGTGATGCAGCCATTTTGAATGTGTATATCGCCAACATGAAGGAATTATTTTTAAACTTGTAATTTTCTATATAGTCTATCGCGAATCGTGCGATGCACGAGTTCCACTATCGCACATTTCAAGTCGGAGTTCCTGCACACCTGAAACTGGATGCCTTCATCCCGCAACATAACCTGAAAATGCTTATTTAGAACCGCTTTCTCACCGTTCCGTGGAGCGTTTATGCGTCCTGTTCCTCCAAACGTGGTGTGATGACGTGAGCAAACTTCTTTTTCGCCGTCGCCAGCTGCAACTTCCGGAGAGTCGATAATGCCGACGGCCCGTCAACGTCATAATATAACCTGCTAATAGTTGACATTAATATTTTTTCCAATTACGACGTAATGATGATTCCACACGGCGTACCTTCGGTTCCGCAAAGAGGGGTGCAATGATTTCGCGAATTTTTTTCCTCGCGTTACATTAATGCTATCGCCAGGCTGATATCTAGTCAAATGAGCATTAGTTAATACCAATATATTTTATACGTCTTGAAGTCTACCTATAAATTGCGTATTCATATTCTTACGCGTCAATAATTCCCACAGCCCCTCCGTACCACTAAACACTGTTCCCTTAATTGTTAAATTAGAATCAGGATCTATAAACACCGGGGAATCACCAATCATTAATTGCTCGCCATCCCTACGGATAAAGTACGGTGTGTCGAGGAAACGTTCGCTGCTGCTACTGCTCCTCGGGGGAATAGCGTTTTCTTCCGCCTATCCCCCCTCTTCCCCGTCATTGACGTCATCATATACAATCTCAGGAGAGGTCGACGGAATTGGCGAGGGGGTCCGCGGCGTTTTCGCCTCAACTTTAAACTGTTTTCCGCTTAGGTCTGGCCCGGGGGAGGGGGAGGGCAGCTCCCTGTTAAAATTTGGCGGCGCCCTGTCAGGCATCACTCGTCTTAGGAAATCAGAGATAGCCTTTGTCCGCGTCTTCCGTCTGATATCGGCCTCGCGAATCTTATGGCGCATCTTAATTCACTCATCATACGGATGTTGTTTTTTACGTCTGCTACTACGTTTCTTAGGCGAGGAGGCCCTATAATAATGATGGGCTGGGACGAGGTACATCTTACGTAACATGTTTATCCGGGATTAAGGATTGAGCTGGCGATCGTTGGCAGTATGGTCCTCAGTAGGGGCAGCAGAAATCTACCGCGCTGCACTATGAGTCAATTCTTGGCAAAGAGCGATACGTGCCTGTCTGCGGCCTTGCCCAGCGCTGACTTGTGTTTTTGTAACTTACGCGTTTTACAACCTGACAAACGTATATTCCCATTCAGAACATACAACACACATTCGCCTATACAGTTCACCTGTTCCTTGTTAGAATTAGATATGAGGGCTTTACGTAATCTCGGTTCAACTCTCTTGAGCACGTGAAGAGCGTGGTAATTCGACTTCACACGCTTCATCGCCTCTAACGGAGTACACGACTGGAGGATATACTTCCGTAAATATTTTGGTTCGAAACAGCAGGCCGTCATTCATGTCTTGTGTCCGATGTAAAATGAGGTAACCGTTGGGTCTGTGTGTCGCATCCAGGTAGGCGTTATATAACCCGAGACTATCTTCGGGATACACTTGATTGGCCAAGTACATAAACTGCTTCTTATCTATGACGTTTTTCAACGCGACCACATAAAGGACATTCAACGATAAATCTCTACAGTAGCGACCCTGATGAAATAGATTATGCGTAATAAAATTTACGCTGATATTTCTGTGATGGCTGCCTCTCGTAAACAAGTCTCACACTTGCTTCGAATAGACGTCATGCAACAAATGGTCTAGGATCACGAGGCGCGGTCTACCACCACCGCCACAAAAATTCTCCGGTACGCCTTCGTGATATGTAGTGTTTGAAGCAACAGCCGACGTTTTGGAAAAGCAGTCTTCTCACTGTAACACCAGTATATACAGCCACCGAATTCGCGTTCGGTGCTGAAGGCGGCCGGGTTTTTTTTAGCAAACGTATGCATAACGACGTTTTGACCGACTTACTCGGTCCGCTCAATATACAAGAGAACGGATGCTTGAATTTCAGATCATCATCATTACACATGGATGATCAAGGGTTATGACACCAACTTCTCCCTCCCTCCCCCTATTTATACTAAACGGGACGGACGTATTGTCACCTAACCGCCGCCTCTTAAAAAATGAAGTACCGTAAATCTTATTTTCGGGTTCGGTGAAAATTGAGACGGTTCCCCCGCCGCTCTCCCTCTTTCGCTTATTCTTATGTTCTGTGTATACATTTGTAACAGAGCGTTCATCCCCCTTCAAAATCATGTCGCTTATGACATTGAAATTTACCAATTTCCACGCGCTGTAATTGAGAGTTATGCCCCTCAATTTGCAGACGTTTCGACTGGCCCCTGTCACAGTATCGACCAACCTGTATGCATAGTTCTTTGGACCACCACACGTAAATTACGAAATATTCTCTGAGGGGAGGAACTTGGAGGTCATGTACCCCAATTTGTCCCCCGTTTTAATCTGTTGGTGTTCCCCTTCGACAGAATGTATATCACAGAATCAGTGTCACAGTACATTGCGTTTGTTCCCAGCCGGTTAAGGTAACGATAGAAATGCATCCTAGCCCCAACGATGACGTTATCCCCTATTACATAATTCGTATGACGCAGATTAGGTACCTGTTCCTCTGCTCCTTACTTCCATGCGATCCAGACCAAGTCATCGTTGGCAAACACGAGGTTCGCCAACTCGATGCGAGGGGTGGACACAAATCCATAAACGTCTTTGGGCTCCTTAATTATTTTCATCATCGATTGGTCGTTTCTCTCCTCAATTTACCCACATGAAGTCGAGACAGAGTTTGGCCAGACCCTGTTTGGCAGCGTTATAACTGATGGTTTCCTTATCTAGTCTTATCCCTTCACTCTGCCAAAATGATTCCATACATCAGTCCTCGTCTTGGGGACTGTGGACACAGCTGGGATAACCGCTCGCCTCCGCTTTCAGTTTCAGAAACGCATTTATATAGTCCACAAAGTGTCCACCCTCGTCTGTTTTGGAGTTGTATTGCGTAAACTGATACTCGTACACCTCATATATTTCGAGTACCCAAACCCCTTTTCAACGGTCAGTCACACCTCATCCATTAACCACGTGCCGGTGAGGGAACGATCCTCATCTGGGGTATGGACACACTCCTCACTTGAGGAGGAGGTGAGGGCACACTTTCTACACAGACTAAACATGAGTTTATTATTACATCTGAAATGGAGGTCGGGGTGATACGACTTCTCTGGCAGAACGATAGAACTTTTAATCAGGCCATCCATACGTAGACACGCTTCTATATACTTACGCGCATCCCCTAAGTGAATGGTCGAATGACCCACGGGGAACTTGAAGTACTTGCTTATGTAGGGGTAGAGGCTCATGACGTCGACATATTGTATAGTCTCATTCTCTCGTGCCCTATAGTGGAGACGCATGACCTCGGTTCGAACACCGTACAGAGCATCACGGTTCCGCAACGGACTCTGGGGATGCGCGAGCAGTTCGGGCCTCCCTGTATCGTCAAACTCATATTCCCATTGAACTTTGACCAGGTAACCCTCTTGTGTCATCTACTCCAGTCGCGCGTTGTCCTCTCGTACTGTTCGGTTAACGTATTGCAATTTAAGTTGTTGACGTCACGGAACGGCTGACACGAATGACCGTGCCAGTGGCACGCAAACAACTCGTATATTGTTCGGGTCTCGGGGCAGTAACTGTCTACACTAAAGTGGGCAATTCGGGTACTTTAAACTCGCGATCGTTACGGCCGTGCATTACCTTCACACCATCAATCTGCGCCATGTGAAGTAGCCATGTCAATGCCTTCTTACAATAATTGTGATTGCAGGTGTATCCTCCAGTCGGTATGAGTCCGATAGTGTAAGGCTGCAGGAAACGTTTACGAAGAAACTTGTTGCATGCCGACGCGATAGTTATTGACTCGAGAAATACTTATAAATTTCCTATTTGCATAAATTGACGCCGAAATACTTTACACGACTGCGTTATTACTGTGACATCATCCTGACTGTAACTTTCGAGCACGCGTCTGTTGTCGAAAATGGGCTTCTTCTGGATCTCCTACCACGCGAGATACTCCCTCCTCTCCTCCTCACCCATCTCAATCACGCAGTAACACGAGACGTCGCGAATGGGGCCTACGTAGTCTAGGTTTTCCTCAGTATTGGAATAGTGATTGTACCACGACCTGCAGACCGTTAGTCCGAACGCCTCGGTCACCTTACGCAGAGTGCAGGGGTGGAAGGACACGCTATCCAATAACACCAGATGCTCCATCTTCATGCACATGATTTTCAGTCCATTCATAATCAGTTCAGGTTTCCATTTTAGCATGTTGGCCCGATTCAAAATGAAATGAAGATCAAACGCCTTGGCAATATGTGCTATAGCGAAGATCTTATTGACCCAAGGGCGTGGTTCGGTTAGATATGAAGCGGCTCCCCCACAGGATCTTGCCAGAACGAGTGCTTACTCCTGCCACAACGCACGAAGTCTACTCCGTATTCCTCGTCTTCGCATCGCGAACAGAACTGTTGTACGCAGACGAGAATGGATAGGTGCAGTTTAGCAGCGTCTGTGTACCTCGTATTTTGGGTGGTTTCGAAATCGTAGAATACGTACAATACCTTATCACCTGCGGGGGGCAGCGCGTCCTTCAGCAGTCTCATATAACACAGGTGACCTATTTCTTTGTTCTAGTTACAGTTGTCACAGAACCGCTTGTTACACTCGTGATTGTCGTGTGTCACGATCCATCCGCACGTCGCACAGCACCGCTTTCGTTCATATACTGATTTTTCCTTCGAGGTGCACTGCTTGTGGTTCGTGAAACACGTGTGACTTCGAAAGTGTCTATTTCATTCCTCACAGGGAATTCTAACGCCCGAGAATGTGCACGGGGACAGGCCATGTAGTCGCTACACGTCTGGTCGTAAGCGTGCGTGACGTCACATTTACACGATTTGTTGCATCCTTTATACACGACATTGGCCCAGTAAGGTTAGCGATCACGTGATAATGCCGTTCGACATCTTCAAACAGTATATTAAGTCTTCTAGTGGAGTTCACCTTCCCTTCAAAAATGATGTTATCGCAGCTCGGACAGCGGTAGACAACTATTTTATACCACGGAAAGTGTTCCCGGAAACGGACTAGTTCAGGGATACCCGCCCCGTTAGACAGAACTATGCCGGTCGTCTCGAGTAATATTTCCACCACGTGACGTATTTTCTGCCTTGGATACACGCCTTAAAATTCGGATCTTTATCCACCTTCGTAATCGCTGTTACCAAGGCATGTGCTAAGCAGTTCTCTTCTGCTTTCACCTCCACGATACTTCTCTTGAGGTGCGCCATTACGGAGAGCGTTTGCCCCTGCTCTTAAGGACATTTTTTCCGAAACGCACGGGCATCCGGACCGAATGAACGGTTACGGCCAAATTGTCCAGAGAATTTAACCTAGAATCCTACTGGGAGACTTTTTCAAACACACTCCATATCAGGTCACCGGATAGTTGGTCTTTCCGTCTGAAATTTATCTCTATGGATTTGTCATATTGGTTAACCTGATTCGGAATCGTTATCCCCACCATGTCGGCATCATCTACGTCACGTAACACTTGCTGAAATAGATCGTTCACGCTGGCCAGAAAATGTGCTACAGGGTCATTATTTTCGGAAGGGGTTATCAAACGCACTATGATTTGCCATCCAACGGCATTGTATCGCCTATACTGTCTCTTATTCGTGTCCATTATCTCAAATTTGCGGGCCATTTTTTCGTCTCGCTACAAAAAATACACACACAGTTAGGATCGACACCACTAACAAAATAGAAATTCCCTTACCTGATTTGCAGTCAGAATACTTAAGTTCCACCTATGGAGACAGCCACACTGTTTCCGCCATTTCCACGCAACCATATTTATTCCTGGCGGATGCTGAATTCATTCTCTTGTTCATTTCAGGCATTCCCCCCACCAAGGGTGCATTCAGCCGAAACGTGTTCCTTGAAGTAATTCTTACTTTTATGTTCTTACTTCATAGATTTACTGCTGCTTTAGCAGGTGTACACTGAATGCTACGTCATTTCTTCTTCTTGCAGACAAAAACAACGCAACTCGCCAAACGCTTCGAAGAGGCAACTGCCACCACTGCCAACACTTCCATCAGTATCAATTCATTAATAATGAATAGACCCTATCCAATTGTCCACCCTAAGCGAGTCAATACTATGTATGGACCGACTGTCCTGCTGTCACTACGGGACTCTGACAAGAAATTCGTTCAGGTATTCCTCCCGAAACGACACGCTAATATAGTGACGGATGAAGATATGGAAAAGATTAATTCCAGATCTATGTACCCGAACCTTGTGTATAAGGGCATTTGCGAACTCACACGATCCTACCTAACGATGGATTCCTAAGCCTTTGTTCAAGACACGCAGCTGTTTATTCTTTCAGACAACACCCAAAAGATGATATTTCCGTTTCATGTGATGTATGTTACCCACACAAGATATGTGCATTTTCTGTCTTTCAGAACTTACTGTTCGTTTGTTTCACTAACACAGGGTATTATGTGATCTATATCGGTCTTTTTTTTTAAATATGGGAAGCATCCAATGCGTGATGTGAAGTGCTCATTTTTTAAATGATCACTACATGTACTTCCATTTAATGTGTTGTATATGTTGTTGTATATGCATTAAAAGATAAGCAACTTGTATTTCCTATCTTTTGCAATTGATTAAAGACTGACATATGTTACCCTTATGCAATCCCCATATTAGTTTTTCATTCCGCAGAACGAGTCGCTTCTACGAACCTGCAGGTATGCAATGACATCACCTCCGGTTATCCCGAGGGGGTCACATGAAATTTTTCACCCTAACTTCAGCACTCAGTGTTGTCCCTACACTCGTGATGGACAGGAATTTCCACATCATGCTCTGTCGCGGAAGTAACAAGTAGCGCCCCCACCGTTCGCGCTGGTGATTACGAACGATCCTCCACCTAACTGTAGGAGGGCACTCACTCTTACAATCTATCCCTCTTTAATAATATCGCTCAAGAACGAGTACAGCCACAATCGCACTTAAACTCATCTTGCACTAGTGTTTACGGAAGAACTCCCTTCACCAGACCGTACGGAGGGCACACAACACCTTTCGCCTTTTTTTAAATAATAGCGCTCAAGAACGAGTAAGCCTCGTTCGCACTTAATCACTTCTGCCAATAGTGCTTAACCCCTTAGCAAATTGTACGCGGCTTGCCTTCCAATTTTAATAATATCGCTCAAAAACGAGCAGTGCGCGGGAAGCATTTAGGTCCTACTTGCACTCAACCCTCACCCCCTAACAGTCCGCACGGAAGCCACGCTACCAAACTCAACGGGGAAAGATAAACTTACAACCTAACCTTTTTAATAATGTCACTCAAGAACAAGCAGAGCGCATAACGCACATAGGTCTCTCCTGCACCCAACCTGCACCTCTACCAGTCTGCACAGAAGCCACGCTAACAGAGTCTACGGGGGCCACACACATACTACCTACCCTTTTTAATAATATCGCTCAAGAACAAGCAGTGAGCGGGACGCATTCAGGTCCCTCTTGCACTGAACCCACAACCCTACAATTCTGCACGGGGATGCCTTCCATTTTAATATTGTCCGCTCAAGAACGAGCAGTGTGCGGGGCGCATTTTGGTCCCTCTAGCACTCAAACTGTACCTCTACCAGTCTGCACCGAAGCCACGCTACCAGACTTTACGGGGGCAACATACTTACTATCTACCCTTTTTAATAATATCCGTCAAGAACGAGCAGTGCGCGGAACGCATTTAGGTCTCTCTTGCACTCAACCCAAACCCCTACAATTCTGCACGGGGATGCCTTCCATTTTAATATTGTCCGCTCAAGAACTAGCAGTGTGCGGGACGCATATAGGTCTCTCTTACACTCAACCCGCACCTCTACTTATCTGCACGAAGGCCACGCTACCAAACTGTACGGGGGCTAACAGCCTGGTAAAGGAGCTTGTCGAAATATTTGGTGTAGGGGCGACGGAGGAACCTCCACCAGACTGGACTGGGGCACAATACCAAATGGTACGGTGGCTGCCACCCTGAAGAAGGCAGCAAAAAACATTTCGAAAACCGATCCTTTTTATTAATATTGGATATAAGAGCCTGGTTACTTCTCACGCCAAGTGGTGTGATCCAGTTCCTCTACCAACTCTATTTCTGGATAGTATATTTTCTCACAGATTAATGTTGCATTTTTATCACCACGAGATATGTTGAAAAGGTATTTTGAATGATTGAATAGTACCACGCTTAAATTACCGCGAAAATCTGCATCGATGTCCCCCTCCTATACTTGTTTGATGAAACGACGCCAAGTCCGTTATTTAGGAGACATTCTGCTGTAGCACCCCGCCGGAAGTTTAATTCCAAGTGAGTCCTAATTAATTATTTTCCTTCGGAAGGTATTGCTGTGTCGTAGTGGTTTCGTATGGTGGGTCATGCAGGTTTCAGTGATTCTCGTGTAGGGGTCACAGCATGTTCTGTCATTTTGACGAATTCAAGGTAACTAATATTTGACTCGGCATTTACTTTTTCGAATAATTTCATCGAATGAAGTTGTACGTGGTTAGTTGACATGGTCTGTGTTAGGGTAATGTTGAAATTTACTATCCAAAATATTTCGTTTAGCTATTAATCCTAATTTGGAAAGCTGCGAATGATCCGGGTGTGGTCTGTGAAGACTGTTTAAAAAGAAACCATATGCGCATAAAATTATCCATTTCAATGCAGTTAACGGACATATTCATGTTGTATAAATAACGGTCGATCATAAAAATTACACCACCAGTAATCTCTTTCTTTCATTAATGTCGAGATTGCTTCGTCCACACTCTTACAAAATTTCACATGAAATGTGGACCACATTACAGAAACTCGGTCAGATTGGGTTACGCATCCGTCGTGAAATCTTTTGATTCCGCAAGTTCTCTGCTTACAAAATTTCATTTCAATATGGAAATATGCGTGGAACCAGTTTATAATTGGGAACAATATTTGAATGTACTTCACGTTGATACCCTTCATATAGCTATTTACTGGTCAACGTGAATTCATAGACATTGAATGCGAAATGGAACACCGCATACAAAGCCGAACCTCCGAGTGTCGGCGGTCGACGAAGACATAGATTATATCTGCACGAACGTTCAAAGTTACAATTGCCGACGTTCGGGGAGATTACCACTTTGAATTCGTCGAAACAGTAATCGCACAAAAATTCCGTTGACCAACCTTCACTAGCAGTTCGATGATAATGTAGATACAGTAATGTAGGTGTGTCGAAAAGAACAGCAACAATAGCGTACATTTTGAATCTAAATACGCACAGATTAATTCAAATAAATTCCACAAAATTCAAACAGCACTGAGGTCCACAGTCCATCGATGTATCGATAGCGATAATTTGCAAAGTAACCGAAATATCCTCGTTCGTAATCTCGTAGAATTTATAATCGGGAGCATTAATGTGTTTTTTTTGTAATAAAAAAGCTCCGATCGTGAATTCCTGAGTTCTTCGTAAGAGGGGGGTCTAAGAAGGCTTCGTTGGTTCTTGCTATGCGCAATGTCACCACAAAAAACGAACTGAACATTCCTGCTACGTAAGCTGGTTATGTTCCTGATATCACAGAGCCGATACGCAACGTGCGTAATGTCTGTAATAGTAGCTCTACAAAATTTAAATCGCGTTATTATTCATTTTATTTGTATCATCATCCGAAACGACAGCGCCGTATCGTTTTGGCAGAAAGGTTTGAAGTGTGGTGAATTCTGAGTCTCGAATAGTCAGTACGACTCTCGGTCGGAATTTGCCGTAGATTCCTTTAGCACCGACAACTGAATACTCTTTACACATATCTAAAGAGCCGATATTGACCAACTGGCACGAAGTGGCCTCATCGAATTTTTTAGCCAGTTCCATCTGTAAGAAGTATAATTTCGTATTTTATCATCTATATGCACGGTAATTCAGCGAAAGTTTCCTTCAGTAATGAAGAGGTTAAATTAGAATAGTAAATACCTTGTGGCCTGGAAGTATTTCTTCTGCGAGTGTTGCTACCTGAAGTAGCTCTTTCACAGCAATGTAAGTCTTCTGCATGCGTCTTCCAAAGTAGCTCTCAGCACGTTACCGTAGGGTAGAAAAATGAGGGCATTTAAGTAAAAGTGACGTAAGTTTACTGTAATAAATAGAGCATCTTTGTTGGCGTTAGTGAAGACTAGGCAGCGTATCTGATAGGTGAGTATTATTCCAACTAGTTAAGTCGCTTTTGTTACACGAGGCTGCTGAAGAACGTGATGCCAGCCGGCGATAGTGTACAGTACGTATTTATGGTTTTGAGACCACATAGAAAACGAGATATTCGGAAAGGGCCATGTTACACGTTCCCAATCTCGCCTTCGTGCAACAATTCTGTCCGAGGTGCGAGAACGAGGAAGACGTAGAGCGAGACTGCGTTCAATGTGGCAAGAGGAAACACTCTTTCTGGGACGATGCTGTAGGGAGCTTGGTATCTTAACTGTGTGAAGCGCACCCTTGGGTTAACAAGAGTATCGCGATAGCTCATAACGCCAAGGCATTCGACCTACATTTCATCCTGAACAGGGCGATCCTGTTGACAGAGCAGTCCGAGGTGTTCATGAACGGGTTGAAAATGTGCATGAAGGTGGAGAATCTCGTTTTTCTGGATAGGGTGTCTTCCCTCCCGTGTTCGCTCCATAAGCTGCCCGAAGCTTTCGGTCTGACAGCCTACAAATAGTAGTACACAAACTATTTTAATATCGAGGAAAACTTCCCCGACGTCTCATACTACGGCGCGAAGGAGTTGAGCGAATCCGAGAGGAGGGCGTTTCTCGCCTCGTAGGAAGGATAAAAAAAGCGAGGTCTTCGAAACCAGGCGCGCGCTTGAAACTTCCTGCCAACATAACATCACGTTCCAAAGGCAAGCGTGCCGAGCGTTTAGGCGATAGTTTATGCAGATAGGTAATATCGAGGTTTCCCTGGAAGGAATTACAATCGCGTCGGCGTGCAATAAGTTTTTGCGCAAACGGTTTCTGAAGCCCGACACCATATGTCTCATTCCGACGGTCGGGTAGCGCGGAAATGTTAATTACAATAAGAAAGAACTGATGTGGTTGGTGTACAAGGAAAAGACGGACGGGAAAGTGCGCAAGATACGGCACAGCCGCAACGGAAGCGAGTAGAGGTTGCCAGAACTTCCTCGCTTCAGTATGGACGGTTTCTCACGGAGACTAGCAACGTGTAAAGGTTTTTCGCCTGTTACCATCACGGGCATACGATCCAAATTTTTCGTGACGTCAATAAAATGAGTTGGGATACGCTGGCCGAGATGTACGAGCGCACGATGGGGCGGATAGAACAGAGCGCGCGTGCATGTTATAAAGTAGAATTACTGTGGGAGTGCGAGGTTGATGAGAAAATTTTGTCGCGACACCCCGAATTGAAGACGCGCCCTCTAGTACGAAACAGTCCTATGAACACTCGAAACGCCATGTACGGGATTCAAACCTAGGCCATGAGACTGCACTATAAGATACTCGAAGGAGAATAGACCTAAAAACACGCGAATGTAATTAGTCTCTATCCGTACGTCTGAAAATATTTTTAAATTACAAGTATCACACCCCGTAATTCACGCGCCAAACGTGTGGCAAGATAGAGAAGCCACGGTACAAAAAGGTGGTTTGATAAAATGCTGCCTCCTACCTTCCAAGAGACCCTATCATCCCGTGGTAGTTTTCGCTGTGATGACAATTTTTTTTCAGCCCCTGTATGTCGTGCGCCACCAAGCAGAACACGGATGGTAAATGAACGCACGAGACGTTTGCTGAGAGGGCCCTGACAGGTACGTGGGTCGTCGACGAAGTAATTCATTCCTTGCAAACGGGTTATGAGTTCATTGAGATTTTTCAGATATACGAATACGCCGTCAATCGCTATGATCCGCAGACAGGTCAAGGATGTCGCTTTTTCGATAATATAGATACGTTTTCGAAACTGAAGACGGAGGTTAGCACATATCCAGACTGGGTTCGAACCCCCGATGAGGAGGATCTCTTCGTCGATAATTCATACGCGAGCGAGTGGATCTTACTGGACATAGAGGCAATAAGCCCTAACGCGGCGAAACGCGGCCTAGCAAAATTCTGCCTCAATTCCAAGTGGGGCAAACTGACGGAAAGAAATAACAGGACAAAATCCTAGATGATCTCTGATCCCAACGGACTCTAGAGGTTTCTGGCGGCGCCGCATATCGTGGTCGCGAACCTGATTACGCCAGCGACGACGTAGTCTGGGTATCGTGGCGTTTCACGGAGGAGTAGGAGATACCGTGTTTACGTCATAGAATGAAGTCATAGGAGCGTACGTAACCGCTGGCGCACGCCTACACTTGTACTCGTATTTGGACAGATTGCAAGAGCGCGCCCTCTGTTCCGACACAGATTGCATCTTGTTCGTCCGGCCGAGATACGATCCTGCGCTGGTCGAGACCGGAGAAAATCTCGGGGCCATGATGTCGGAAATAATACCCTTCGAATTTATCAAGGAATTTTTTTTGCGGAGGGCAGAAAAAACTACGCGTACAAAATAGTTGATCTGTAAGGTCAGACGGACAAGGCTGAAATATAACGCCTTACGACTACTCAATTTTGATGTCATTAGGGACATAATATTGGAGGTGGACCCATCGTGACTGTACACACGGAGAAGAAGATTAAGCTTAAGAGGAAGAGTGGAGAAGGGGTATCGATAATCACGCAACTCGGGGAGTAGTTGTATAGAATTTCTTTCTTTAAGAGATGACGATTAAATGAAAATACGTCCGTCCCGTTCAGGCATAAATAGGAGATGATACCCCCTCGCGTCCTGCCTTGGAGAGGGTTTTTTTATAGCCGCATATCCATGAGTGACAATCCCAAATTCAAATATCGGTTCACATGTATATTTAGTGGACCTAGTGGTTCTGGCATGTCGTTATTCTGAATACTCTTCTTGCAGAATATCGACGCGCTGTGTACTGACTGGAATTTCGATGACGGGGAGATTTGGTGTTATAAAGAGAGGACCGTTGTTCCCTCGAAACAGTTGGCAGCACTACTGAAGAAGAATATCCACTTTAACGAGGGCGTACCAGCAGAATTAAAAAAATGCGCGCGGCAGAGCTTGCCTCATAAACTTCGAAAGGCATACATCAGAGAAATATTAGCATAGTTCTAATTACCCAAAACAACTTTCATCAGGGGCGCTTTTGTAGGGACATTTCATTAAATGCAAAACATTTGGCCCTATTTAAATGTCATAGATATTAATAGGTTCATATTTCTGGTTCGACAAATTTATCTCGAAAACAGTAATAGTCTCTACAAGGCATACCTGGATGCACCCAATAACCACACGGGTATCTCATTCAAATGACTGACTAGGTATCGATCACTGTCTGCGTTTTCGAACCAATATATTCTCGAGTTTAATTACTATTATCTAATCTCTAATATTTGATGAACCGAGTGAAATCGAATTATCACGCCACCCACGTACTCAAGACGGCCGAACCGAAACTGCATAAAGCCATCATCTCGAACTGTAAAAAGGAACTCTTGAATAGTGTTAGCGAATTCATCTTGAACGTAACATTATGTTGTCGGATTTGACACGCCAAAATTGCGAAAGCAGAAGACCATAATCCGCGAGGACGACGAAAAGCGAGTGCCTCTCTCTAGCAAGTAGAAGCTCATAGTTCAACGAAGCAGATTCCTGCTGCGTCTGCTGAAGGCCATTCTGCCCGCGATCGCCATTCTCATCTTGTCAAGACCGCGTAAAAAGTAAAAAATACATGTTACGTATGAATGTATCTCGTTTCTTCCGATCGTTTTCAACAAATTCGTAATTTATCTTTACAACTTCCAGCGGTACTAAAAGTCCCCTTTCCCCTTCTCCGAACAAGAGACGAAGAAGAAACAAAAGGAGAATTTGGAACAACACCTGCAGGAAAATTGGGTTCATTGCGTAAAAAGTTCCGCGAGGCCGACACCACACACAAGACGCAGAAATAGACGATCGCACATTTTCTAAAAAAAAGTATTACCCGGCAACGCATCTTCTTCTTCAAGCCCGTAAATAATCCCCATGGTTGAGACGAAATTTCGCCCGTCGCGACGTTCTGGTGTCGGGTCGCGGTCGGAGATTTCAGAGAAAACAGCCGCAATTTCCTCGACTTCGAGAGAGGCGGAATACAACACTCCGAAGCAAAGGCCTAATTTCGACATTGATGACGATAATAATGATGATGATTTTGTCGAAGAAGAGGCACACAGGTACGTTAGGGAGAATGTGGGTGCTATAGCAATTCCGTACTTAATCCCGTATCCCTACGAAAAATGCTTTGTCGATAAACAAAGACGGTAACGCACTTATAATATGCGAATCCACTGTAATTGTAGATATGGATAGCGAAATCATAATTAAGGGTAAACAATTTATCTATACTTGCATGTATTTATTAAAATTTGTATATATGTAAATAAGTATGTACGTATGTACGCAAGCCTATATTAGGTATGTGTATGTGTGTATGAAAGCATGTAAATATGTTTGTATCTGTGCACGTATGTATGGACATAATTATGAATGTGTATTTGTACATGTGTGGATTCATTTATGTATGTATATTGGTAAGTATGTTTGTAAACATTTATGTGTTTTGCACGTATTCAAGCATGGATGTTTGTATGAATTTATGTATGTATATAGGATGTGTATATATGTGTATGTATATAATTAAGAATAAATATATTTATATAAATGTATGTATTATGTACGTATCCATTTATGAATTGTAAGTATGTATGCATATATGTTCATATATGAGTATCAATATATGCAATCATTTATGAATATATGTATGCACGTGTATGCATGCATCTATGTAAGTAAGTATATTTGTAAATATATACCAATGTATTGTGTTTCTGTGTATATATGTACACGCGTATATATACATCTATGTGCGTATGTTTGTAATTATATATATATATGTATATGAATATATTTAGGTTACTTTGTATTTTCGAAGGTTTGTATGTATGAATACAAAGACATATTTAAATATGTTGTGCCTATTAATATATAAATTTATTTGTATGTATGTATCTACTAGGTATGTGTGAATATATATATATATATATTTATATATATGTAAATTTACATGTGTCTAATTTGTACATAAATGAATATTAATTTGTACATGAGCATTTCTATGTACAATGTATGTTTGTCTGAATATATGCACGACTAAGCAATGTGTATCTTTTTATACATGTGTCAAAATGTATGTATATATTGTTGCATCTGCAGGTGGGGAACTGATAATTGATGCGTTCCCACCTGTACAGGTACTGTGGATGTGTTGCCGAGCGGGAGCAATGGGTGTGATTCTTGGGGTAAAAGTACAATCGTTGAGTCGAGACAAAGAATTTATTAATCAGACTCCCCGGAGTACAAACGGGTCTGGTTGGTAGACTGTCCAGATTGAGAG
>Ga0131853_10004632_pt1 | contig 24651 bp, 25 predicted proteins | sample TergutLab28metaG_FD_92764 | JGI IMG/M metagenome (GOLD analysis project Ga0131853, IMG submission 92764) | Labiotermes labralis P1 segment gut microbial communities from Petit-Saut dam, French Guiana - Lab288 P1 (version 2) (version 2) | ecosystem: Host-associated > Arthropoda: Insects >...
CCCCTAGCCACAGTTCTTGCCGGAATGGAGGCCGTGGGCATACAGGTAAACCCTGCAATATTAACAGAATACGGCCGCATCCTGGATAAAAGGCTGTCAGAACTTACTGCGGCCATTTATGAAAGCGCTGAGGAACCCTTTAACATTCAATCCCCGGCCCAGCTTGGGGTAATACTATTTGAAAAACTAGGCCTTAAAGGCGGGAAGAAGACAACTCAAGGTTATTCTACCGCTGCTGACGAGCTTGAGAAGCTAACATCCAGCCACCCCATTATCCCATTGGTGCAGGAGTACCGGGTTCATGCAAAACTTAAATCCACATATGTTGAAGGCTTACTGCCTCTTGTTAACCCTGAAACTTCCCGGATACACTCCACTTTCCACCAAGCACTAACCGCAACAGGGCGGATTTCCAGCGCAGAGCCCAATCTGCAAAACATCCCTGTACGTATGCCCCTGGGGCGGGAGCTGCGCAAGGCCTTTGTCCCCAAGGAAGGCTGGGTTTTTGTAGATGCCGACTATAGCCAAATAGAACTGCGGGTGCTTGCCCATATATCCGGCGACGAAATTTTGATTAATGCCTTCCGGGAAAACCAGGATATTCATAAGCTTACAGCCTCCCAGGTGCTGGGCATCCCTCTTGAAGAAATCACCCCAGAGCAGCGCAATAACGCAAAAGCTGTTAATTTTGGCATTGTATACGGTATAAGCGGCTATGGTTTAAGCCAGGATATTGGCATTTCTGTAAAGGAAGCCGAAGGGTATATCCAGGGATATTTTGAAAAATACCCAAAAGTAAAAACATATATGGACGAAACCATAGCAAAGGCCAAAGATGAAGGGTATGTATCAACAATATATAACCGGCGCCGGGCAGTGCCGGAACTAAAATCCCCCAACTTCAACCAACGGGCCTTTGGCACACGTGTGGCAATGAATATGCCCATACAGGGCACAGCAGCAGATATAATAAAAATTGCCATGATAAACGTAACAAACCGCTTAAAAGCAGAGGGTCTTGATGCAATGTTAATACTACAAGTGCACGATGAATTATTACTGGAAGCACCAAAAGGCGAATTGGCAAAGGTTGAAGCAATATTAAAAGAAGAGATGGAAGGCGCAGCCGCTTTGAAGGTGCCCCTTGTAGCAGACGTCAACATAGGCGAAAGTTGGTATGATACCAAGTGAAAATAATAGGAGTAACCGGTATATCCGGCAGCGGAAAAACCTTTGTGACACATATACTGGGAAAAATGTATGGCTATACAATAGAGACAGACCCCATGGTACATGGGCTAATGAAAAAAGGCCAGCCAGCCCACATGGAAATAGCTGAGGCTTTTGGGCCGGATATATTGGATAACGCAGGAGAAATACACCGCCCATCCCTGGGGGGGATTGTTTTTGGTAACAAAGAAAAAATGGCAATACTTGAGGCAATACTTCACCCAAAGGTAGCCGCAAAGACAGCCGGATTGCTGGCTGAAGCCCAAAGGGAAGGGATATACAAGTTTGCTGTCATGGATGTGCCGCTGCTTATAGAATCTGGGATGCATGAAATGTGCGGCAGTGTGTGGCTTATAACCGCTAGTTATGAAATTAGGCTTGCCCGGATTATGGCAAGGGATAATATAACCCGGGAAACCGCAGAGAAAAGGCTGGCAAGCCGTATGGGTGATGAGGCATTGAAGCCTTATGCCCACATTATAATAGAAAATAATGATGACCACGGAGAGCTGTGGGATAAAGTTGAGGCCGCGTTAATGACTGTGTTGTAAGTGGTATCAGCAACTTCATCGGAGGAATATGTGAAAAAATTTTTCATCACTATATTTATTTTGGGGGTACTGCTTACCGCAGCCCTGGCGCTTGGGGTAAGTATGCGCTACCCAGTACGTTACATGGATATTATAGAAGCCCACGCCGGGGATATAGACCCAACATGGATACTAGCCGTAATAATGGCAGAAAGCAGCTTCCGCCCAAATGCAGAGTCCCACAGGGGTGCCCAGGGCCTTATGCAGCTTATGCCAACAACTGCAGAATGGGTAGCCCAGCTTATGGGTAAAGAAAATTTTGACCCCCAAACTGTGTGGCTGCCAGAAGTTAATATTGCAATGGGAAGCTTTTATTTGAATTGGCTGAAACGGTATTACCAAGATAACCTAACCCTGGCAATAACCGCCTACAATGCTGGGCTGGGGAATGTAAACCGCTGGCTTGCTGCCCCGGAAACCTCTGCAGACGGCCTAAACCTGGATCACATCCCTTTTAACGAAACAGCCAACTACCTGCAAAGGGTGACCTTTAACCAACGGATATATTCAATAATTTTAAGGCTCAGGCGAGGTGCATAATGAAAAAATTGTATGCATTGCTTGTTTCCATTGGGGTTTTGCTGCTGCTTAGTGCCTGTTCTGATTTGTTTTCCATACCCCAGCCTGAATATACCTATCATACTGAATATGATGAAACCCAGCCAGACCCCCAGCCCATACCACGTACAGACCCACCGGCGGAGGTGCTCCCCGATGATGGTGTACTGCACCTTGCAATGCGCCACCCTTTAACATTAAACCCCCTGCTTAACCAGGATGCTACAGTGGCCGTTATTTTGCGGCTTATTTTTGAACCACTGGTTATTTTTGACAACAGTCTGCGCCCTACTCACCACCTGGCCAATATGGAACTAGCGTCAGATTTCTCTAGCGCCACCCTAACAATCAGGCACGACGCAATCTGGAGCGACGGTATGCCAGTAACTTCCGACGATATAATTTTTTCTGTAGGGGTTTTGAGGCAAGCCCCTGATACAGTAATCTACAAAAATAATATTGAAAACATCGCGTCAATAGACCGCATAGACTCAAGGACTGTTCTTGTCCATTTTTATCAAGCATCCATGACAGCAGGTTATACCCTCAACTTCCCAATAATACCAGAGCATTATTACCGCGGGCACAATAACCCGGCCAGCCCGCGAAATATGGCACCCCTGGGTAATGGCCCATATCTTTTTGAATCAATATCACCAATGCTGTCTATGACATTGGCCAGAAGCCCATATACCTTCCGCCATGGCGCAACAATAGACGAGATTGAGGTGCTTTTTATCCCCGACGCAACATCCAGGCTTTACGCATTTGACCAGGGTATAGTGGACGCGATACGCCTGCCTTTTTCCGAATGGATAAAGCACCATAGCGTAAAACATGTACGGCACGAAGAGTTTCCTGTTATGTACTTCGAATTTACCGGCTTCAACTTCCAAAGGGAGATTTTTAACGACATACGCTTCCGCCAAGGGATTGCATATGCGTTTAATGCCAACGAGGCCATGAGCACCGTGTACTCCCACCAGGCTGTACGGGCGGTTTCGCCTATTCACCCCTTTAGCTGGATGCATGATGACGCAGTTGCGGGGCCGGTTTATGATATAGGCCGGGCAGCAACATTGTTTAGGGCTGTGTATTCAGAAGAACCCCTAGTAATACTGGCAAACTATGAACATATAGAGCGGGCAGATATTGCCCGGCGCCTCGCCCAAAGCCTGGAAAGAGCTGGGCAGCCAGCAATTATTGAAGTACTACCCTTTGATGAATATTATCAAAGGCTGATGGATGGGGACTTTGACTTATACATTGGCGGGATGCAGCTGGATTTTGCGCCAGACTTTGCATTTATGTTTCAAGGTGAAGGGCTATTTGGCCTTGACCCGGTAATGGAAGGGCTTTTGGCTAACTTAAACAGCGCTACAACAGAAAGTGCCTTCCTGCAAGCGGTATCCCAGTTGCAGCAAGGGTTTACCCAGCGGCTGCCAATTATCAGCCTTGGGTTTAGGCATTCGGCTGTGCTGACCGGTACACGGGTTACCCAGGGGCGTGGGCCTGCCACCGACCATATTTTTGCGTTTATTAATGAATGGGTTATTGAGTAGTATGAGTAGACATTGAGACATGTATTGCATATAATTGATATATGATATTAATAATGGGAGTAGATGGTTGCTGGTGTGGCCCCTGGTCTTCAAAACCTGTTGGAATAAAAAATTTATGAGCTTCACGCAAAACAATAAACCCTTCAAGGCCAGCAATATAAAAGCCTCGGAGGGTTTTTGCATTTCCTGTTTATTGCGTCATATTACTGACAACTACATAAAAATAGGTGATAATTCTACTTGATAGATGATAAATAGATGATATAATATCACCTATTAAGACTGGAAAGGAGCATCATCAATGAGACGAAAAAAGGGTACTGGCACGATTCGAGAATATGAACCTGGAAAGTGGCTTGCTAAGATAAAAATTAAAGGCAAAGAATATCCTTTTTACGGCAAAACAGAAAAGGAAGCCACAAAAAAATTAGATGGATTTCTTAGTAAAATTAATAGCGGCAAACGGAATCTTAGAAAAATACAATACACTGATTTTTTGGATTTATGGCTTGAGCGCAAAAAAATGAAGCTGAAACCGCAATCATACTATACTCTTGTTGATACTGTTAATATGCACATTAAGCCAATAATAGGATTCTATTTGTTGGACAAAATTGATGATGTGTTAATTCAAGAAGAAGTTATAAATGTCAAGGCAAAAACTCATTCATATTCTTCTGTCAAAAAGATGTATGATGCACTAAACGAAAGTTTACGTTTTGCCAAGAGTAACGGGGATATAACACATAATCCCGTTGACTTGGTTGTTATGCCTTCACAAGCAAGTAAAATCTTTGCAAAGAATAAAAAGGGAAATGGTGGTAAATTAGAAATTTTTACAGATGATGAAATTAAGCGTTTTGTTATGGTTGCTTCTGCTACATACAAAAGCGGAAGACCTATTTTTCCAAATGGTAATTTATTTGTGCTTATGCTCAATACAGGGCTTCGCATAGGTGAAGCAACTGCGGTAAGCTGGGATGATTATGATGAAACGGAACAAACACTAACTATAAATTCCAGCATAATCCAAAATAGAGATGATAATGGCAAAGTTTTTATTGAGGAGCAAGATAGCGTAAAGACGAGAAACAGCGAACGAATATTAAAACTTCCCACCAATGCTATAAATGCCATGCCTCCTAAAAATGGATACAAATACATTTTTTGCACTAAAGATGGTAAGCCTATCCACCCAAATGATACAAGGGATATGCTTAAAAGAATGCTAACACGTGCGGGGATTCCTCATAAATCAACTCATGTTTTTAGACATACATTTGCAAGCAAATTATTTGATAAAGGTGTAGATGTTCGGGTTGTATCAGAGCTTCTTGGACATTCAAGCGTAGCCACTACTTACAATACTTATATTACGCTGATTAAGAAACAAAAAGCTAAAGCCATGGAAGCAGTTGAAGATATATACTAAACAAGCGAAGATATGTACTAAACAAACTTACCCGCCGAAGGCGGCAAATTTTTTTGAAAATCCACTACCACGCAAGAAAAGAGCGGCAATCTTTCCCCGCTCTTCTCTTGGTTTATGCACTTGCTGTAATTTTATCTTTGCCGCCGCTTCTAATTTCTCCGCTTGTTCCATACATATCTCTAATTTCATCAAGTGTGTAATCCTTGCGATTTCTCCGAATATACCCATCTGGCGGTAAGTACCAGCATTTTTTTGTAGAGTGCCACTTAAACAGTAACTCCTTCAATTTATCCTTATGGGGCTTGGTTTCTCCGCTAACCCATACAAAGCTGCCAATTACTTCAATTATTATGTTCTCCATCTTCATTAGCTCGGCAATTAGTTCGATGAATTGGCTGGCGGTTTCGTCCGTTTCTTTGGTGTAGGTTTCGCCGTCCTTATTTTGGTGGATATTTTTCAACTTGGTAAAAAGTTTTTCATATTGCCCGTTGATGGCTTTCATTGCTTCCGTATCGCCGCCATTATCGGGGTGGTGCTTGTGTGCTAATGCCCTGTACTGCTTTTTCAATTCTTCAAGTGTCTTGGGGGTTGGTGTAAAATAGTTCATCATGTAATTTCCTCCTTGGATTTGATTGTTTGCTTAATTTCTACAATGATTCTAGCATACTTCCGTAAGTATGCATAGTCGTAAACTATACAATATTCCGTAAGTATGCAGTTATATTTTTGTGCATTTTGCATACTTCCGTAAGTATCGTCAATATGCTAAAATCTTGTGGAGGTGATATTTTATGAGTGGAAAAACAAGCGCGGCATCTAAGAACAAATTCAACGCCAAAACCTATGACCGCATTGAAACGGTTGTACCCAAAGGGCAAAAGGAAGAACTAAAAGCCCACGCCGCCAGCATGGGGGAATCTCTAAACGCTTTTATAAATCGTGCTATGCAAGAGACTATAGAGCGTGACACAAAAAAGGCCACTCCGTCACAAGGTAGTGACTAAGCAGCATTAGACTTTCCAAGTATTCAGCTATTGCGAAGGTGTAGCGTTGTCAAGAAATCCGAAGGATAGGATAAAAATTTTTTCGGCTGATACCTATAATATTCCGTGACAACTTCCCCGAAAAAAATTTTATCCGGTTCTTGACAATGCGGGGCATACCATAACCCATAATTAAAAATGGCATGTTTCTCTAAAAAACATGCCCCTTTTAACCCTTTTTTCTTTCTGCCTTTACACTAATTAAAGTCTAGCAAAGTTTTAGGCTCGACACTTAAAGCAGTAGCTATTCGGTGAAGCACAACAAGGCTTACGGAATATACTGATGTACTTTCCAAGTGTGATATTGTCGAATCTGCAAGGCCGCTTCGTTCTGCAAGTTCAGCTTGCGATAATCCAGCTTTTTTGCGCATAAATTGAACTCTATACCCAATATTTCTTATAAAGTCACATTCTTCTTTTGATAGATTTTTGGCGTTGACAGGCATTTTCTCACCCCGCAATAATTCTATCTATTGCAAGGTTGCTACCCAATGTGAAATAGGGGTATAATTAGGCAAAATAGGGCATGTAGCGCAGAATTATTATTATAGGAGAGATTAACATGAAAAACACAAAAACTCGTATCACCGCATTCCTCTTGGTGGCAGTCATGCTTATAATAGCATTCCCCCTCGTCACCCAAGCCCAAACCACCACCCCCCAAGACATCCGCATCTTCGTAGACGGCACCCAAGTCCAAATCCGTGGCACTCAGCCCGTTATCCAAGCTGGCCGCACTCTTGTAGGCGCAAGAGATGTATTTGAACATCTAGGCTTTACCGTGACTTGGAACGGCGATAGACGCGAAGCAAGAATGGCAAGACATGACTTCACTATATATATGTGGATAGGTAGCGCAAGTTTCGATGTAGTTAATAACAGCGGTGGTAGAGATTTCGGTGGCACACTAGATGTTCCAGCCCAAATCATCAATAACTCAACCATGATTCCCCTACGCTTCCCTCTTGAAGCTGTAGGCTATACTATGCGCTGGGATGGCAGTAATCAAGCAGTCCATATCTATACAGACGGCAGAGACACGGGAACTGCGCCGACTCCAACCCCACAACCTACCCCTACACCAGCCCCAGCAATCCGTGGCTACGGCACAAACGCACACAGAACACTGCAAGAGCTTACAACCGCAGAATTTGAAAGAGCAGTTTTTAATTACGTTAACCTCTGGAGGCAAGAGCTTGGACTGCATCCTTATGTGTGGAATGATGTTCTTATGACAGCTTCAAGAGTGCATAGCACAAGTATGCATGAGCATAATTATCTTGCTCACAATAGTCAATTTACAGGCACTCCAACTGATAGAGCCAGAAACGCAGGTTTTAATGTAACACGCTACGGTGTAGGTGAAGTAGCTTCAATGCATGGAATGACACCTGGTGAAGTTGTAAGAGATTTTTACAACTCCCCAAGCCACAATTTTTTCATCACTCAAGCTTTCCCAAGTGGCACTATGATTGGCGTAGGCACAGTCCTAGACAGGCAAGTTCGCTCAAGCCATGTATACTACTTCCATTACACCACAGTTAAAATCGGCTCTGTACGCTAATTTCAAGTCAATTTAACAATTAACTAAGCCTCCCAAGATATAGCAATAAACATATTTTGGGAGGCTTTTATCTTGGAAAACAATCCTCAAAAAAGATTTCAAGTAGTTCCTAGTTTATATATAGACGTGATTGCCGAATTTTGGTATGATTAAACCCATTAAGGCACGTAAAATATCGCTATACAGTATTTGGAGGTCATTCTTATGAGTAGCAGGGTAGCGAAACATGGGGAAGTAATCTCTCAAGATGTACGTAGTAAAGTTTCGATGCGATACAAAGCTATAACAAAGGCTGTAAATAGTGAATTTCGCAATATTAATAATGATACAGATTACAGTTTGCAAGTTGGTTCATATGGGCGTGGTACTGCGGTTGATACCAGTGATATTGATATATTGGTTGAATTGCCTGAAGCTGAATATAATCGTTTTGACCATCAAAAGGGTAATGGGCAATCTCGACTACTGCAAGCCGTGAGAAGTGCTATTTTAGCAACATATCCGAGAACAGATGTAAGAGCGGATGGACAGGTTGTTAAAGTAGCCTTTACTGATGGAATGCTTTTTGAAGTGTTGCCAGCTTTCAAGAATAGTTTGAGTAATACATACACTTATCCTGATACAAACATGGGCGGCAACTGGCGTTCAACTAACCCAAAGGCTGAGATAGAAGCTATGCAACAAAAAAACAGGAATAGTAATGGCTTGTTCTTTGACACATGTAAACATATTCGCCGTATTCGCGATGATAATTTCAGTAGTTATACTTTATCTGGAATTGTAATTGATTGCTTTGTTTATCATGCAATGGGTGGCTGGTATTGGTTGAATCCTGGCGAATCATCTTCAAACACCATTACTTATGAAGACGTGTTATTAAACTATTTCAATCAAAATTTCGTTTGTAGCCATAATATACAGGCCCCAGGTAGCCATGGAACAGTAGGAGCTAGTACAAGTATAACTTGCTTGAGTAAAGTATTGGAGCATATGGTGAAATGAGTAAAGATTTAAGTCATAGAGAAAAACTGTTTTCTCAAATCAGTGATGCATATGGTAAAGTCACATATTCAGAGAGAACCCACATAGAGCAGTATTTTTATTTAGAAAAACTAAATAGGCGGATTAAATATGTCCAAATTGTGCTTTCAGCTATTGCAACTACTGGTTTTATTGGAGCTGTCGTTAGTAATGAAATGATTGTTGTATGGGTTGGTGGTATTTTTGCTACTCTACTTTTGATAACTAATCTTTTCTACAAGGATTTCAATATAGCTTCCGACATGAACCAACATCGAAAATCGTCAGATGCTTTATGGCTCATCAGGGAGCAGTATATTTCACTGCTTACCGATTTTGATACATTGGAAAAAATTGAAATTACTCAAAAGCGTAATGAACTCCAGTCTAAAACTAGCGATATCTACGAGGAATCACCCAAAACAAATAGTAAGGCTTTTAAGAAAGCACAAGCCGCTCTAAAAGTTAATAAGGAGCAGTATTTTACAAATGATGAGTTAGACAATTTGCTCCCGGTTCATTTAAGATTTTCTTCGAGTAATATCGCGGAAAAAGAAAAAGATGTTGATAATTGAAAGTCTTTAACAATGCTTGTATACTTTGTGCAATTAATCGTATCAAAAAAACAGGAATATAATAAGGCGGGTTCTGTATGGCTGAAATAGAATATCGTGACATAGTTAGCGGTACTGGATTTTGGGACAATGTGCGAAAGTATGAATCAAACATTAATAAGCTGGCAAAGAATGTTAGCGCACAATACGATATCTCTGAACCGGCTATAAACATGGGTGCAAGTAAAAACAAAGAAGTCTACTTAAAAACTGCAATTGCTATTGCCGGAACATTGGGGATTCCTTTAGAATATTTAACTTCGCTTGATAATGTAGTGAGTGCAGACAGTATACAAGGGCATGAAGAACTACTCCAAGCATTAAATGTGATATGCAGAACATTTGAAAAGGCATATGGTGTAAAGCTAAATTTCTCAATACTTCACAATGTTAATAATGCAAAACCAATGCTGCATAAAACACAAACACATCTTTCAATCGCAAGAAATTGTTTGCCGTTACATTTCACATGTATTGCAAATCCATTATTGAATAGCCTTTACCCACCTTGCAATTACGATATAAGGAATGGCGTTGAATATCAGTATAATGTTATAAATGGCAATATCTATCCAAGTGAATGCGAAATAATAAGCGATGAGGTTGTATCCATATATGATTTTATAAATGATTTTTGTGTGCATGGTCGTAGCTATGGGCAATACAGGCTTATTTTAAGCTGGCTACAGAGTTACCGAAAGAGAAGATACTCTCTAGGTTCTATAGGAGCTTTAAGTCCAGATGCATATTATTGGTTTCAATACATGCTTGGCTACTTTTTGAAACATCAACAAAATTAATAAACTAAAGCAAGCAAGGCCGCTGATGATAAAACACATCAGCGGTTTTTTTATTGCAAAAAATCTTTATATCACAATATAAAAATCCTTATATTGCAATTGGTGAAGTGGGTACATAGAGCAGGGTATCATGTTCTTGTAACAGAAGACGCACGGCGCACACAAATATCTTTTGCCTGATAAGTGCGTTACGGCAAGCGTGGCACAAGTAACCCCTGTTACCCAACTATTCTTTAGAAAGGACAAGCCCAATATGGAGTATTCAGCAAGTCAAGCAATTGCATTACTCATTCTTTGTAGCCAGCAAGCCCCCATCATTATTGATATGCCTACCCGGTATGAGGGATTAAAGGCAATCATTGGCGGCTCAATCGTAGAAATGCCATTAGACGATGATGTTATTGCCCTCTGCCCGGCGAATTTTACTGAATCTGCAAATCGTGTTTTCGGTGATAAGGCAATATGTGGAAGTAAGTTTTTAGTCGTGGCAAAGTCGGCATTTGGTTATGAAGGATTAAATGCACATCAACTGAACCATTATATGGAATTATTTGAAAGAGAGGAGAGTTTATGACGCTTTATAAGTTTATTGGAGAGCGTGAATACAGCTTCCAAAACGATAAGGGTGAACATGTGGCCGGTAAGAGTTGGTGGGTAGTATTTGATGCTGATGGAGTTAGAGGTCAGCAAGCCGAGAAAATCTCTATACCATCAACAATAAACACGCCATCAGTTAATCCCGGTGATGATGTGACAATTAGTTTTAATATGAAAGGCCGTGTCACAGGAGTAGAGTTAGCAAAATCCGCTACAACTAAGGGATTCCCTAGTAAGTAATAATTTGTGAATGTGTTAAAGGCGTAGTGATTACTCCGCTACGCCTTTAATCCAAACAGAAAGGATAAGTTTTTATGAAAAATACATCTAGTGGCTTTATGGGCGAAGAAGATAACGGCATGGGGCTATCATCTAACCCCATGGGTATACCACCAAAGCCAGAAACGGATAACGAGTACAAGGGTATTCTACACGGCATGGCTAGTGGAGTGGGTAGCATTATTGGGGGATTAGTTAGCGGTTACAAAGAGAAGCAGAAGCAAAAGCATCTTGAAATTCTATTAGCACAAAGAAAAAGCATGTATGGGCTTCACGCAATAGAAGTATGTGAGGCGGCTTCGGCTTGTGCGGCGGCTATTTCAATCATTCCGCCCAATGTTGGTAATATCCAGAAACCATTCAACCCACAAAATCCTATATATGAATACTTTGTACACGATTGTAGTGGAGGAAATAAACCCTACAAACCCAGCATTGCCGCTACACTTTGTCATGTCCTTGATGAAAGGCGCAGCAAGCAATTAAGCCTTACATCAGCAAGAATTTTTGTAGATGTTGATTATGCCCCAAACGGCTACAACCTTCGATTAAAAACTACAAATATGACAAACGCCTCTTTATTGCCGGGTTTTGGCTATGGCAAAAATATTGGGAAATTGCACCAAGACAATAATAATAATTTTTTTATCATGTCTTGGAATACTGCAAGGCCGTTACCCTTAGGCGCGCATTTTGAGCGGTTAGACGAGCAATTCCTATCATGGATTAATGAAGCCATTGACTACGCACATTTTAATCCAATTCTAAATGCCTATTGCGGTTTTTATTATTTCAGGTCTAACGGACAGCCCATAGAATCCTGTTTCGCTAAAGTCTAAGGTATAAAAGCGGTGCGGCGTGATGGGGCGAAAGAGTGAGCGTGCGAAGCGAAAGAGCCACATTAGCCGTGCCGCATACCTTGAATAACTTGAAAAACAGGAAGGAAAGCGTCCGTTCATGTAATACGGACGCAACATTTCTGAAAATTAATATTCAATTTGCAGGTTAATATTCAACAACGAAAGAAGGTGAAACATGAACGAGGTAAAAGCACCAAAGGCAAAAATTGACTACACAACTATATCCCTTGGTATACCTAATGATAGCGTTGAACGTACTACAACCCAAGTGCTAGATATGTTTGCCAAGGTTTTGCCCAAAACATATAAAGACACATGCCGTGATGCTATATGTTCTCGTGGGCGCACCGAAAGAATATCACAATTTGGCATTACCGTAGCCAAACAATACGGAGACGGAAGCCGCTATTTTGCATACTCTGTACAGCTTTCAGGTCAATACTGGGAAGCTATCAGGCGTGATAAACAAAGGGTATTAGATATATTACAACGGTTTCAATCATGGAGGCTTTCCCGGCTTGACCTATGTCTTGATGTTAGCGTACCCATTGAAGAATGGAACGAATATAACAAGACGGCTTTCAATAGCGGTAGTTTCATTGTCGGTAAAAATGACGCTATCACGGTTTCACAAGGTAGCCGCCGTAGTCAATTCTATACCCGGATTTACAATAAAACTGCCTCTGACTCTAGGCATTACCCAGCACCAGAGGGTGAAGTGCAAATACGCTATGAGCTAGAGATACACAGAGTGCAAGGCGAAAAAGTAATGAGCCGGGCATTTTTAGATAAAGGCTTTGCTAATAACTTGTTACTACAGCGCATACGCAAAACTGCCGCAAATGATACCACAGGCTTTATCAGCCGTCACTTTGATAATGACAGCACTATTAGCAAAATAAAGACGGTAGAACGCATAGAGGGCGATTTCGCTAAAACGGTAAAGTATGTTTTGAAAACATATAAGCCTTATATCCTTGCAGGGCTAAAAAGCGGAAATTTTGCAGAAGACCTTGAAATTGTAGGCGATACAGACGCAAAAATCAATAAGATTTTAGCGGTACTCAATCTAAAAAAAGAAAGTGAGGAAAAGAAAGATGGAAAAAAACAACAGCAACCTCTCGGAGATTAAAGCACCCCAAGCGAAAACCGTTGAAACGCTGGACGCAGAATATAGTGACATTGAGGAGATGGCTTTATTTGGCTTTGATGCTGATTTTATTTCCCACGTCCACCCTAGTTGGGGCATAGAGATTATTAAGAGCGTAGTGCAATCAGTAGAGGAAGATGGCACAACATTAAGAGGAGGCTTTGCCATGAGAAAAGCAAGTAAATTTGCTGAAGTTGTATTTAGCGATAATCGTTCTGAAAACCACTTTATCAAGCAAGCTCGCGAGGAATTATTGGAAGTATTTAGAAAGAGCTTTGATGATATCGAGATGTTAGTTATAAAAGGGGCAAGTGTGGATTTTATTCATGCTATTCACTTTGATTGGGATAAAGGCTTCATTGAAAGAATGGTAAACGCCGTGAATGACGAGGGTGTTAAAAAGTTATTTTCATTAGGTCATCTTGTGACTTCTGCCAGCAAGCATACCTTACATGATGATGCCGAAAGTCTACACAAAAAAATTGCAGAAGTCCTATCTGAAAAAGGCTATCCTCCTGCAAAATTATGTATGTTTCCGTTAGAAAGCAAGTGTGAAAAATATCATGAATATCCTAAAGAATTTATCCTTTTTGATAAAAAAACAAATTTTCCAAGTGTTCCAAATGGATTTGAATTAGGTCACATAGAGGATAAAGATATTTCCGTGTTGTCTTGGCAATATAAAAGCGGCTTAAATTGTAATGAATTAGATGATGCACAAGATTCATTTGCAGTTAAGCTGTTGAATTGGGTTATAGGGCTTCCTATCAACCCGGACACCGTATAAATAATTTACAAGCAATTTTGTAGAAAACAGGAGGAAAAATTATGGGAAAAAGAAATTTGTATCTTAATGATACCGCAGCCGTCCAGCTAAAACTGGACGAGGTACAAGCGCGTGCAAGGTTACGTTGTCTGTCGGCAGAATGCGTGCAGGGTGAAGTGCGATACTGGGAGAAAAAGTCTGGTGCATGTGACATCAGCACCCAGCGATTAAACGGTGTACAACTGCATATTCAAGCATCTGGTGAGAAATTTGCGAAAGCATATAATGGCTCACCTAAGGAAACATGCGTTGATGTACGGCATAACGGGCGTGAATGGGTGGTCGTTGATGTATACCGTGATTATGTTAAATCGCATAATTGGACAGTTACTGCAACCCTTACCACTGATGCCGAGGCCGCTTTTATTAAGCGTTTATTAACGGCGTAAGGTTGCAAATTTACATTCAACGTATAAAAGAAAGGTGATGCTATGGAAAAACCAATACCCGATATGGGTAACCAATTTAACACCCCTACTATGATTACCGTGCCACAACTACAAAAATTATTGGACATAGGAAGAGATACGGCATATAATCTAGTGCGTAGAAAAGATTTTCCGTCCGTAAAATTCGGGCGTGAATATCGGGTTTTGGTAGGCAGTTTGTCCGATTGGATTCACAAGCAACAAAAGAACAAATAATTTATAGATGATAAATAGATGATATTTTTCGGACAACGCTTCAAAAAACCCAGTAATGGGAGTAGATGGTTGCTGGTGTGGCCCCTGGTCTTCAAAACCTGTGAGAGTGGTTAGTAGCTGCTTAGGTGGGTTCGATTCCCACATATTCCCGCCAAAGATTATACCCCGCGTGCCCATAATATTGGGTATGCGGGGTTTTTTATTTATCCTAAAGTGTTGTTAATGCACCCCAATAACGCGGCCATTCCCAACCAGGGAATCTATTGCTATAATGCCGTTAAAATACTAGTGCCTGTTGCCGCTACCGCCAATAGGCCCTAGTGCGAGGTGAAAACATGGACAATAAACGCCTTTCCCATATGTCTGCCCACGCAGGGTGAGCAGCCAAACTAGGGCCGGGGGCCCTATCCGATATTTTAAACTCTTTACCAAAAAAGCATGACCCAAAATTGCTGGTAGGTTTCGATACCAGCGATGACGCCTGTGTCTACCAGTTACGTGATGACCTTGTGCTTATCCAGACTGTAGACTTTTTTACGCCAATAGTAGACGACCCATACCAATTTGGGCAGATAGCAGCGGCCAACTCCCTTTCTGATATATATGCAATGGGTGCTGTACCTACTGTGGCGCTTAATGTTCTATGTATACCATCATGTATGCCACAGTCAGATATTGGGGCAATACTTGCAGGCGGGGCAGACAAGGTTCACGAAGCCGGTGCGGTAATAGCCGGGGGCCACTCGGTTATTGACCCAGAGCCTAAGTACGGGCTATGTGTCAGCGCCTGCATAGACCCTGCCCTTATCTGGAACAATGCCGGGGCGCAGCCGGGGGATGTACTTGTACTTACAAAGCCTTTGGGCAATGGCATTTTGGCAACAGCAGCAAAAAAGGATGTAATCACCCAAGCAGAATTTGAGCCGGCGGTTAAATCCATGGCCATGCTTAACAAATACGCAAGGGATGCGGCGGTAAAAACCCGGGTCAATGCCTGTACAGATATTACCGGGTTTGGTTTTATTGGCCACGCAAGCGAGATGGCCCAAGCCAGTGGTTGCACTTTAGCCTTTAATTCAAAAGACATTCCCCTCTTGGAAGGGGTATATCAGCTGGCTGAAAAAGGTGTTGTGCCTGGGGGTGCAGGGCGCAATATGGAATATTTGGCTTCTAAAGTCAGTTTTGCCGCTGATGTGCCAAAACCTATGGTGTCAATTATGTACGACCCCCAAACATCTGGGGGGCTATTGCTTTCTGTACCACAAAGTGATGTGTCACTGCTTCTTGCCAACTTGGCTGGTGCTGGGGTTGCCGCTTCTGTTGTTGGGGAAGTACGGCCGCTTGGGGCGTTTTCTATTGAGGTTTGTTAATTTTTTTTGGAAATGTGATTACGTTTTTATACTAGTATTAGCTTAACAACATTGATAAGACGCCACTCCCTATACCCGTTATGCATAATTATTAGAAAAAATAATTAGCGATACAGCCCTATATCATTATAAAATAAAGAAAATCATCTACTTAGCCCCAATATCCTCGGCAATTCGCAGCACCTTCTCTGCCGTTTCCAGATTGTCATAGTTGGCAGAGAAAAACACGCCCTTCGTAGTTTTCAAATGCCGCAATGTACGCTCAATTGCTTCAAGTGTGGAAGGCGAGCCAGAATCTGCACCTAAAATTAGCCCTTTACCAGCTGCCTGTATGCGGTCATACATTTCGTACCAGCATTCGGAGGTTGTATTGGGGTTTCCAGCCCCAGGTACCCACTGTATTGCTGTCAGCTTGGGCAGCGAAAGAATCATGTCTAAGTGGGCAATCTGCTGTGCACCATCAAGGTGGTATACAGATTTATCTAAAAATTCTGTCTGTCTTCTTAAGTTTGGCAGTACAAAAGTCTCAAACATATCTGGTGATATCATTGCGCAAAAATCACATTGCAATGGAAAATACCGCTGGCGGCACCACAGCGGCATCCAACCTGTACTGCCTTCTTGGTATTTGGAGATTATATCCCACTGCAGATTAAATGCCGTCTCCCAATAATCTGTAACACGGTCAACCAATGCCAGCACTTCTTCCGGATAATCATAAAGGTCAAACAAAAGCTCCTGCGTTCCGCGCAGGCATGCAATTACATCCAATATCCCGCCTATATCTGTGATAGCTGTGTAAAGCTTGCCCTTGCCATAATCACATGCTTTTTGGGTAAACTCCATAACCTTTTGCCAAATTTCGCTTTTTGGGTCAAACTCAATCCTTGGCAAAGCGCTAAAATCCTTGATTATGGGGTTTTGGTCAAACCATACAGTGCTTTCATCCAGTACATAGTCACTGCCAATACAAGCTGCCAAGCAACCCGGCCCAAAATAGGGAAATGCACCCTTAAACCCATCACCAAGGAGGATTCGCTCCTGGGAAATAGCATTTTTCACCCTTGTATCAACATCCATCCACTGCTGCTGTACAGATACTGGCTGTGGTTGCTGGCTTCCGGATTTTCCTGGCGCTGAAAGAAACAGCACACAGCGGTCAATTACTTCATGTTCCCAAAAAGCGTCAAATCTCTTTTTTGACATTTCATTTAACAATTTGCACCCTCCTATTATCCTTTTACACTACCCATAACAAGCCCCTTGGTAAAGTATCTTTGAAGGAATGGGTATACCAACAATATAGGAATAGAACCAAGAAACAATTGCGCCGCCCGCCCAGACTGGGCATTAAGCTCCGCCATAATGGCTATCATAGCCCCGCCGCCTTGCATTATTTGGTCCATCTGGTTAAGCAGGAAGTGTAAATATGTCTGCAGTGGATAGTCCATTGGGTTTTGCATATATATAAGCCCGTCTACCCAAGAGTTCCAATGGGCAACAATGGAGAATAACGCAACTGTAGCCAAACTAGGCTTTAAAAGCGGCATCAAAATCCTAAAAAGGACTGTCATAGACCCTGCCCCGTCAATCATTGCAGATTCTTGCAGCTCTTCCGGCAGCCCCCGGATAAAGTTCATCACAACAATCATGCTAAACACAGGCAATGCCCCAGGAAGTATAAGCGCCCATATGCTGTTTAAAAGGCCCAGCCTGGTAACAACAATAAATGTGGGGATAAGCCCGCCGCTAAATATCATGGTAAATATAAAGAACACCATGTAGACATTGCGGCAAAAAAGCCTGTTGCTATTGTGAGAAAGGGGGTATGCTGTAAGCACAATAAGCAACAAATTAATAGGCACACCAAGGCCTATACGCCTAAGAGAAATAAACAGCGCTGTCATAAATCTGCCATTTTGGAACGCAAAAGCATAAGCATTTAAATTAAACCCAACAGGGCGGAAAATTACATCCCTGTTTATAATTGCAATGTTAGAGCTAAAGGACATTGCCATCAGGTGTACAAATGGCAAAATACAGCTTAAGCAAACAATGATAAAAATCAAAATATTAAAAACGTCAAAGATTTTTTTACTGGTAGAACGTACATGCATTGCTATTCCCTCCTTAAAACACTCTATATCCAGCAAAACGGTCGGCCAGATACCATGACAAAAGAATCAGCACACCAGAAATCAAAGAGCGGAATAATCCAACCGCAGCACCTAAGGAGAACTGTGCCTGCTCTATCCCAATCCGGAATATATAGGTGTCTATTATATCCCCTGTGCTATACACAATTGGTGAGTATAAATTATATATTTGCTCGAAACCGGCGTGTAATATATTACCCAAAGATAGTATGGTCATCAGCATGACAATCGGCATCATCATAGGCAGTGTAATATAAATTGTCTGCTTAAACCGTTTTGCGCCATCCATCGTGGCTGCCTCATACAGGCCTGGGTCTATGCTGGTAAGGGTTGCCAGATAAATAACTGTGCCAAAACCAAAACTTCTCCATATATCTGAAATTATCATTGTCCAGGGGAAAATATTTTCGTCGCCCAAAAACCATATAGGCCCTATGCTAAGCAGGCCAAGCCCTTGGTTGACAATACCATTCAAATGCAATACTTCTTGCATAATACCAGCCAATATAACCCACGAAAGGAAGTTTGGGGCATAAATAATTGTTTGGAAAAAGCGTTTTGTAAAAGAATTTCTTATTTCATTCAAAAGAAGCGAAAATAAAACAGGCACAATAATCATCAAAACAATCTTCCAAATGGCTATATACAGGGTATTCCATATTGTCCGTATAAAGTTGGGTTGGGAGAATAAACGCTCAAAATTTTGAAACCCAACCCAGGGGGAACTAAAACCCATGGCAACATTGTACCGTTGAAAGGCGATAATAATACCGTACATAGGCACATAGCTAAAAACGAAAATAAGCACAACAGCAGGTACTAACATAAGATGAAGAGGCCATTCTCTTCTAAACCGGGACAAAATATTATTTTTTGGTTTTAGTGCTGCTTGGTTTTTCATTTGATCATCCCTTCTTGTTGCTCTAAAAAAACGGCGAAAACATTTCTGATGCACAATGCTTTCGCCGTTTTTTTGACACTATTATTACAAAATATTATCTAAAAGCTTCGTTTATAGCTCTTGTCATTTCGTTACCGCCGGCTTGTCTCCAGCTTTCTAGCACATCGTGCCAGCTTTCAAGTGGGTCCAGCCCGGAAATTATCCTTACAATGCCTTCTTCGATTATGCTGTCTGTTATTGCGCCTAAATCCAGCACTTCTTGGGGCATTGGCCCCCAAGCTTCGCTTACAAGGAATTGGCCGTTTTGGGCATAGTGCCATCCCCGGTATAGGCTAGATTCCCTGTGCCCTATATGAGAGTAGCGGCCAAAGCCAACAAACTCACCATCATCAAGCCACAGCAGCAGCTGGTCAAAGTGGCGCTGGGCAAAGCCAGAGGTAAGGACAGGTGTCTCCCCTCTTTCATGGGCTTCAACAGCTTCAACAATTTCCATTATTACTTGGCTGTAAGACACCATAAGGCCGAATGGGCCGGTTGCAAATTGCATGTGGTTAGAGATAAATGGCATAATTTCATCCATGGTCATGCTTCCGGTTATGATAGCTTCGTACATTAGGTATGTGCGGTCGCTGGTCAAAATCGGCAATATTTCTGGATGCTCGAAGCCACGGCGTACAACATGGTAAGTTACAGATGGGAAGCTTATTGGGATCTGCGCTGGGCGCCCGTCAACAGTTGGGAATGGAAGCGCAATAAACTTAGCTTCTGGCCCAATGTTTTCAACTATAGGGCCCCACTGCCAGCCTCTCCAGTTGGGGCCAAATTCCAAGCCAACTTGGCCTGTTACAAGGTCAACTGTTAAAGCATCCCGGTCCATTGTTGCAAAGTCTTGGCGCACAAGGCCTTCTTCGTGCCACCTTCTCCATGTAGATATTGCTTCAAAGGTTTCTGGCAGCTCGTAGTTTGAAACTATATTGCCTTGGCCGTCACCCACCCAAAACCTTTGGGCGTGGGATGTTGCCATAGCATGGAACATTGGCATACTATCCCAGAAACTCATCATAATATTTGGGGACATACCATGTAAGCCAATACCATATTCCATGCCTAAATCGTTCACAAAAGTAGCCATCAAGGCTTCCATGTCTGCAAGGGTATTAATGGTAGGGCGTCCTGCAAGTTCGTATAAGTCGCGGCGCACCCAGAAATAAGCGGCCAAGGTTTCAAATCCATTGTGCAAAGATGGGACAGCATAAAGCCCGCTGCCGCTTCTTGCTGTGTCTACTACTTCCGGTTCATCATACAGCAGCCTCATTACAAAAGGGCTGGCATAGGTGGAGTTTATCACGCCAGAAATGTCTTCAATCAGGCCAGCTTCCATAAGCTGGGCAAACTGTACAGGGTTTGCGCCAAACATATCAGGAAGGTCACCGGCAGCGATTGCAAGGTTAAGAGACAAGTCATGCTCATAAGAGGCCCATGCAACCTCTATGTCGATGTTGTACAACTCTAGCCAGCGCCAATGCCACATGTGGTCAAACACATCTTGGCCATCTTCAAAATTGAAGTTGGGGCTGTCAAACATTGAAATGGTTGCAGTTACTGTTTCTGGGAAAGGCTCGTTCCAAGAGGTTCTCTCAAACCCTGCAAGAGCATCAGAACCACCATTGTTGCCGCGCCCACAGCCTGCCAACATTGCCAGCATAAGTACAGTTGCCAATAATGTAATGCAGATTAGTCTACTGCTTTTCATAAAAATCTCTCCTTTACCTAATTACCCAACATGATTCTTTGCAAGATACCCGCGTACGATAAAGCTAACGGTATCTCATACTAATCTCAAGTAAATTCTAAAAATTTGCCCAAAATGGAAAATATCAGGCTTCAATGATTTTTTCATTTTGGGTAAATTAACAATTTAATTGAGATTAGTATCAATCAGTGAATGTCTGCGCCCCAAAACCGCTTGAAACATGCGGATTTTGTGGCTTGCATTCACTGTTTCGATATCTGTTCGCTATACCCCACAGCTTTGCAGCAATACAACATGTACTATACATGTATGCTTTAGTGATTATATTCAGTAGATTTATATTTGTCAATGTCTCTTGCGAAAATATAAACAAAGGAAATCTTTCTGCGTTTATTATTTTTGACTTTTACACTATAGTCATTTTTTAACGAAACACAAATTTAAACGTATACCATGTTGAAAGGCTTGCAAGCAAAAACATTTCAATGAAAGGGGTTTCAATGGAAGCGACAATGCAAGAGAGAGTCTTCGAAGATTGTGCTATGCCAGAATCACTGGAAGAGATATATAACCAGTACTACAAAAATGTGTACAGGTATATTCTTTTCAGAATCAACCACCACCACGATGCGGAAGACCTGGCAAACAACGTTTTCGTCAAAGCAATCCGTTATCAAAAAAACTTTAATCCCCGCTATTCTATGGAAGCATGGCTTATAGGAATAGCAAAAAACACCGTAACAGACTATCAGCGGAAAAACATGGGGTTAAACTTTGTTCCATTAGAAAGCGCAGCAAGGCTAAACAGCACAGGCAGCCAGCCAGAAGAAATTGCAGTTGCCAACGAAGAAGCAAAGCAGCTGGTAGCCGCAATGGCAAAGCTGAAAGATAAGGAGCGGCAAATACTGTCTATGAAATTTGCCACTGACTTAAAGCATAAGGAAATTGCTAATGTTTTGGGTATCAGTGAAGTAAATGCCAGAGTAAGTGCCCATTTGGCCTTGAACAAACTAAAAAAATATATGGAGGAAAGCAATGAAAAATGATGCCTTTATAGATAAGTGCAGGCAACTAACATCATCAATAGAGGTAGATTACAAAAAAAACCTCGATGCAATAAAAAGCAAAATATCAACCGGAAATGAAGACAGAGAAGAAGGGAATGATATTATGTTAAAAAGCAAAAGAATAAGAAAGCCAGCCGTGGCAGCAGCCATTTTGGCCGCTATACTATCAATTTCTACAATTGTATATGCCGCAGCCCCGATTATTTGGCGCAACATTGATGCCACAGTCAGCGATGGCGAGCAATATGTAGAATCACTAATAGCAAAGATATCAGAAGATGGAACCCTCAGGACAGTCGGCGGCTACTTTACAGAAGATTCTGGCAGAGCTGTTATCGACACAGCCGATGGGGAGCGCATTGTATTCAATGATGGATTGCAGCCACATGATCTACAAGAAGCGCTAACCGTTTTGCAACTGGATTACCTTGCATTTCCAGCATACATGCCAGATGGTTTTGCGATAACTGCCTTTGCATACCCAGCCAGCCATAATGATAATCTGCATGATGCAGCTATGAATCATATGTCCATCATGTATAGCAATGGGCATGATGTAATAGCATTGATGATTAGCCCTGAAGAAGGTTTTGCGCTGTCTGCTTCAGAAGAAAGGGCTTTAGAAAAAATTACAGTCAACGGAGTTAGTGCTTTCTTAGGTGAAGGCCAGCTTGTTTTGCATGATGGCCATATCCTGTACCGCTTCAGCAGCTCACCTGATGTGGATAATGGCATTTTAGTCAGAATGGCAGAATCGATTAGCTTAAGCCTGCATAAATAAAATACTTAATACGAATCTCAGAAAATCACGTCGACAACCGAGCGGAAAATCGGCGGCTTTAAGCCGTTTTTCGCGATGTGTTGTCGACGATGATTTTCGAGATTCGTATAAGTTGAAGTAAAAATGGGCCACAGAAAAGGCGGAAAAGGCGGATTTTCACAGATTTTCAAATGATTTTAATCTGTGTTAATCCGCCTTTTCCGCTTTTTCTGTGGCCCATTATCTATAAAACCAGCACAACATGTTAATACTATAGTCATTCCACCCGAAAATCATCGTCGACAACGCATCACGAAAACAGCTTAAAGCTGCAATGTCATAAACTTAAGGATTAATATGGTACTGGATGTAGGAGCGCTGCTTGCCGCGCCCGCATCAAGCCCCGGGACGAGCAAACGCGTCCCCTACAAAAAATCCTTAAGTTGATGACATTGCTTAAAACCGCCGATTTATCCCTCGGTTGCCGGCGTGATTTTCAGAGATTCGTATAAATAAAACATCTCTGGTAATCAGCTGAGTAGCACTAAATAATTCCCATCTTCAGCCGCCATCATATTCCAGGTACCCGCACCGGCTCTTCCGCTACCACAGTTACAGATCCATGTGCAACAGAAACACCCACCGGATTAAACATATACCCACCTACTGCATAAGCAGAAGCAACTGCAATATTTATAGGCGAGACACCAAGCACCGCATGATCTATAACCCTAAACCCCACAGTTACAAGCAGCCCGGTATTTGCCATAGCATCAAAAGGAGCATCCAATTCAAAATTCAACCTAAATGGATTATCCCCTGGGGGAGGATGTAATGGCATTAACATCATATCTGCCGGGGTTATGCCAACCCGCTCCAGAACAGTTGTGTCATAGCTTATGTTTAGGTTAAGCAATGATAAACCGGCGTTTTCATCTATATTGATTAAGATATTTACATAATCACCAGGAGTCACCGTTTCATGAGACGCGGAAACACTGATAGGATAGCCATGCCGGGCAATAAAAGCCGGAAAAGCATTGACATTGTTGGCGGTATAGTCGTTATGTCCGAAAACCAACCCGATATGTCGGTCTTTTTGGCGTAATCCTGCGTCAGCACCTCCTAGCGGGCCTTCTTGGCCCGCGTCGTCGGCACTTCCTTGTCTTACACCAAAAATCCTCGCCACCTCGGGTTGGTTTTCGGACATAACGACTATAATGCTTGATTTCAGTTCAACGGGGAAGCCTGCCAGGTAGGCGCGGATTAGGCCAACATCTGCCGCGGTTATTGCACCATCAGCATTTACATCCGCGTTGGCATAATTTATGGTTACAGGGAAACCAGCCAGATAGGCCCTTAACAAACCAACATCTGCTGAAGTTACATAGCCATTGCCGTCCACATCCCCCGGGATATTGGCCGGTGGTGAGGTAGGGGTAGCTGCAGGAGAAGGAGTTGGCTGTATATCCCATCTTCTGCGCATTGGTATATATGAAGACTCTGTTAGAACACTAAAGTCATTATTCCCACTACGCACCGCAACTGGGGTAAGGCTATAAGAATTGTCCCCATACATTGTGCCTACACCTAAAGCCCCTGCTACATTACTTCCCCAAGACCATACATTTCCATTGCCATCTACCACGGTGGTGTAATTATTTCCTACAGTAATAGATTTTATATACCTTATATCACCTTGCACAGAGACTTGGACAGCTCTTGCTTCTCTGGTGCCGGTAGTCCCATTTCCAATTTGGCCAGACGCATTTAACCCCCACGCCCACAAACTTCCATCCCTTGCCATTGCAACAGAATGGTTTGCTCCCGCTTCAATTTTAATTATATCATAAAGGGGCTCACCGTTTTCCGTTA
>Ga0131853_10004633_pt1 | contig 24649 bp, 15 predicted proteins | sample TergutLab28metaG_FD_92764 | JGI IMG/M metagenome (GOLD analysis project Ga0131853, IMG submission 92764) | Labiotermes labralis P1 segment gut microbial communities from Petit-Saut dam, French Guiana - Lab288 P1 (version 2) (version 2) | ecosystem: Host-associated > Arthropoda: Insects >...
AAGACAGCTATACTTGGAACATCACACATAATATGGAAAGTACTGCAATGTGAAGCTTGAAGCCTGAGTGGTGGGGATCACCGCTGGTTCAAGAGAAGTACCAGGAAGAAATGCCTGTGACAGAGACATCCATATCTTATAATAATAATAATAATGGGTCCTTAGTTTTTAACTGGCCTATATCGTTAAATCATTTCACATATGATTTTACATGACAGCAAGCAGAACATTGATCACTGCTGTTCCAACTTGCCATTATCTGGAGTATTATTCCATTGTTTTTCAGTGATTGTTAAGTTTTCACCCATCATACTTTAAGGAGGTCCTGTGAAGTTGTAGTTAAGGTACTGCAATTAATATTAAGTCTTTATGTACCACGTTTAAGAAGGTGCTGGAAATGATTTCATTTGCTTCACAAACATGCATTGCACCTAACAGACACATTGTTTGTTGCACATTGAATTTCTCTGCTGAAATTGAAAACACTACATCTAGAGTGTTCCTCTGCAGATTGTCTTCAGTATCTGGATTAGGACTATACACTGTATGCTTCAGCTTGCCCCACAATTATAAATGCACAGCTTCAGATCTGATGAATGAGAAGGTCGTAATCCCCTGTTTATTACTTTTTCACCAAGAGCACTTTAAACAGCACATAGAACTGTTTGTGGTGTTGAGAAAATGCTCTTGGAATTTGTATAATATATTGATATGACTCTGTGATCTCAGAAAAAGAAATGGGTCCAATAATTCTTGTTCACTCACAGGACACCACACAACTTTAATGCCATTAGTGGCACTTTACGGATTAATAGGGGATTTTCTGCACATCAATACCCGTTACTCTTAAGTTCACATTTCCACAGAGATGAAAACACTCTTTATCACTGAATGGAACAAGTATGGTGTCTATTTCTCTAGCATGTAACTAATGACTCTGTACAGACATAACAACATGTGTGCAAAAGCACCAACATTAGCTGGCTTGCTGAGCTAGCCAAGTTCTACACGACAAGATAGCTGACAGGAAGAAGTCAACATTATGGGACGATTAACAAGAGCTTAATTATTTTGTTTTCAGTTTGTTCATCTGTCAGTTTGTTAATGAAGGGAACTTTTTTTCACTAAATTCCTGAATGAGCATTGGCAATACTTAGTTTATCACTACTCATTACTGTGTTAGTGGCTGTATTACATTTGGTAATATGACCTTTTGTAATTATATTTCATCAGTTGAGGTTCCAGCAGAGCTAAGACCAGTGGAGTTCCATGAAAAGTATGTGCCACCCCCTCCACCTGAGCCAGGTCAGCGCAGACTTCCAGAAGAGATAGAGGCAGAGCTTAAACAACAGGAACAGGAATTAGAGAAGCTTGCACTGATGAGTATTGAGTGAGTGTGATAAATGAATTGGTGATAGAGTGACACATATACAACATTTAAAGAATGGCATGAATAAGAGTGAATCATTTATAATGTTCATTTATGTAAGAATAGGGAAATGATTTTATTTGACAGCTTACATCCACTCTTCATTCAGACTGTTTCACATGTTGGCACATGGTGTAGCACTTGTCACTGTTGTAATTTGCGGTGAATATGGATCCATGAATTTTAGTTTAATGTCTTTCAGTTGCTGAGAGGTTTCTGCTTGCCATATTATTGCAAGAAGGTGCTGGAGATGTTTCTCTTTTAGCTAGCAGACACTTGCTGTATCTAACAAAGGCATAATTTCATGCTTAAATGCCTTTGTTTTTTGTAAGTTAAGCAAGCCAAAAAGAATAGACTAGCTACATTTGTCAGATCAAATAATGTCCCTGTATAATGACTCATGAAGTTTTGCCTTGTAACCACATAATTTTGAGTCATTTTTTAGATTAATTCGGAGTTTAAACTCAGTACACATACAGAGGGCCATTAGCTTAATGATGCAGCATATATCTGAGCTTACAGTTCCATGACCAGATGTATTATTTATACTCATATACTCTGAAGGATTTAATAATAGAATGCTGAGAATATCAGAGAACAGATAAGGAAATGGGGAAAATTAAGTACCAGTAAATTTGATTTTATATCAATCTTTCTGTTTATTATTGGAATAATTATTCCCTTGTGCGGGCATAATAGCCTACTGCTGCACATGGTGTGGCTATTCAAATTTGCCTCTAAGCTTCCTGTGAAACACCATTTTCTCAGGAATCAAAAAATTGCTGCACATCGAGATGGTGGTACATATGCTAACTACACAACCTTAAGAGATTAATGCTACTTACTGCAGGTTACCAGGAAATGTCTTGTGGTTTGAGCCACCCATTGTTGCTGGCTGGGATAAGGATGCAGGTTTCTGGTCCACTGAAGATTTCCATGATCTGAAGTTTAATGAAGAAAAGCAGGTATTCATCATACAACTGCATATTTACCTTGTCTTATTCATAATGGAGACCGCGGTAGCTCAGTGGTTAAGGTGCTGTGCTACAAATCGGAAGGTCACTGGTTCAATCCCAGCTGGTGCCAGTGGATTTTTCATTGACATAAAATCCTTCCAATCACATTATGGCCCTGGGGTTGACTCAGCCTCTAACATAAATGAGCACCTGGAGTATTTCCTGGGGGTAAAGGCGGCCGATGCATAAGGCTGACAACCTACCACCATCCTGTGCCATTGTCACGAAATCTAACTTCCTGGAACCCGCCGGGCCTGTCCAGGCCTGTAATGGGACTGCTTTATCTTTTTTTTTACCTTATTCATAATACTGCAGTAAAACAGATTTTGTGAATAAGTAACTGTTTATAGTGTTGCTTCCTAAGGAATTTTCAGCTATCCCAGTGTTCGCATAGTCTAAGATGTGGGTCTGCAGCCGCCCACTTGCTGGGATTGCTGGTTTGAATCCCGCTGGGGACATGGTTGTCATATCTCTCGTGAGTGTTGTGTGTTATCAGGTAGAGGTTTCTGCAACAGGCTGTTCACTCACTCAGAGGAGTCCTACCAAGTGTGGTGTGTCTGAGTGTGACTTCGAAAACCTCAACAGTGAGGAGGCCTAGGCCCACTAGGGCTGTCAAGCCAAAAAAAGAAATTAAAATGATTGTAACAATTATTCCAGTCACAAAGAAATTATTACTATGTTCCTAATAACAGTATTCTATTTTTGATGAAAGTGTATGCCTTCTTATTTACACAGTATAATTGATTTCACATAGCATGTTTTTCATCTGTAGTGTATAAAGTCATGGTATGGAACACCTAACTTGAGATTTACACAATGCTGACAATTGTAGATAGCCTGTGTTGGCATGCAATAAGTATGAAAGAGACAGGACTTTTCCACTGGTTTGCATTAAGCATCTTCCTCATCAGGGCTATTCAGCATTTTAAAGTTATTTGTATTTCTAATCCTATTAAAGTTAATTCTTTGAACATGTTCTTTCCCATTCATTTTGCATTATTAGTTCTGTTTTATATTAATGATCAAGTAAGAGGTGATCGATAATTCCCAGTTGTATTCAGTGGATTTGTAGCTGTTTCAAAAATTAATGAAATATTCTGAATACGAGCAGTTTTGTTTTGATTTTATTAGGTGTTGACATTCCGCACAGGGCGTTTTGGTGCTATTGGTCTTGCTGCATACCGCTATGCCAATCTGCCATATCAAAGCTGGGAACTGAAGCCAAACCAGAAAGGGGAAGGTGTTTCCTTCAGCATTACAGCAGCTGTGATGATTGTGGAGTTCCTGATCAAGGTTGGTTCTTCATTACCCTCTGTTCTTGTCAGAATTTGAAGTACACTATTACATCATTGTACTCAAAAAAACACACACACACACACACACACACGTCTTTCTCCCTTAAGCACTCATGTATGCCTTGGACAAAAAAAAACTTTACTACTACTGGTGACTGGTGTTGCTGCTGCTATTTCTGCTATTACTTTTTGTTATTTTTTTGACATTTTCTCCCTCAAGTGTTACCCTGGTTACTCCAATTTATAGTAAGGATTTATGAAAGTACTGTAATGAAACATTTTCTAAACATTTGTTTGACAAGGAGCTGGGATACCAAAGTCAGTGTAGAGCGATTCCTAAGGGATGGAAAGTCAAGGTATTGTGATTTGATTCCCAGCAGGGTTTTCCTAGTTACCGGGTACTGCAGCACTTTCTCAGGTCATGTGGCCATCTACTTGTGTGTGGTGCCGAGACTATGAATGTGTGGAGATATACCTGGAACTCTTAAAACACAGAGATTTAAATATGTTTTTCATGCATAACAGAAGCATTCTAGAACATACGTATGTTCTATATAAAGGCATTCATGTCACCATATTGTGTACACTGTTGGCACCTAGAAATTCAGGTTTTACATATAATGTGTGTAGTATTGTTACTTTTCTTTTTTTAATATCAGTTTAATTTCCATGTTGAACAACTGATCTCACTCATCCTTATATGGTATGTTTCTATGTCCTAGCCTACCTCAACCACTGGACTAAAATTATGAGGGCATTCAGTATCAATCATGGGCTAATTATGTGGATGTTCACTGTATCCAAGAGTCTGGTCAGAGGGATCTGTACTTTACTATATTTGTTGAAATTGGACTTTCCATGTCCTCCTTTCTTGCATTTATTTGTTACTAGGGTGATAAAGTTTGTGTGACTCAGCTGCAGAATGGAGCCACTGAAGCACTGCAAGAAATTGTTGGCACCTACTACAGTCCTTACCAGCTGAGGAAGGTAATTCACTGAGTGACAGTAATTTTATTTTGTCACGTAGATGTGGAGCACAAAAACGTTGACATAAAAATTTTTATGGTCAGTTATCTTTCAAGTAAACCGAGCCTCATGTTCACAGAGCACTGGGGTTTTTCCCAGGGCTAAAGCTTACAGGGCATGAAGTTGATTTATCACCTCCACCTAGTGCCAAGGTTAAGAATGGGTGCTCTGCTCCCCCTGTATGCTTTCATAGCATGGACATAGAAAATTTTATCTCTTCTTTGTCTTTTAATTACTCAAGTATCTGAGACTAGTATATACTGTTACAGTAAGGAGATTAGTGACTGATGAATTGGAAGGGATTTGGAAGAAGGAGTCATGGCCTAGTTTAGGTACTGTTCAAGTATTTTCTTGGAGGAACTAAGAAAGAACGTGACAGACATCAATGAAGTTAGCCTGTGTTACAGATGAGATTTGAACTGAACACCTCCCAGATACAAGTCTGGAGCTTTATACTACACCAACCTGCATTATCACCACAGTGTTGTTATACTTACTGACAGTCTGTTCCAAAGAATAGCAATATGTGTTCTAAAGTGGAAGAAATACTTTGCAGTCCTTGTGATTGTACACATGTCACTGGTGGCCAGAGGTGCAACAATTCTTCTACAATCTAGAAGCCACCTTAAAATTATTGGTGCTGTAAGCATGACATGAAGTAAGTACAGAATGATGACTCACTAATATTAGGCACCACAGTATAATATCTAGTCACCCAGGTGACGTGGCACCGAAGATTTTTATGCCTTTATTAGTGGCAGTTCTCATTTACTGGATATAGAGCGCTGTTGTAAAACTAATCACTCAAGAGGAAACTACTATTTCATTACTATTACTATTTTCCTTTTAGTTTGTAGAATTTATGTAACATTAAGAAAAGTTTCAAGCAAATGTTCTAGTTCTTTGCAAGATTAAAATTTTACATTGTATACCAAGTTGTATGGATATGCTTGGTTGAAAAATAAATATGAAGTTATTATTTGAGCTTCATGCAAAGTTGGGCTTGAACCAATAGAATGAAATATTAATTTTGCTTGCGGTCTGTTAACTCCTTTTACTCAAAATGTGTTATGTAGTTGTAGAGATAAAACATGTAGACATATATAAAGGTAAAAGCAACGTCCATGTCCATGCCACAAAGGCATGCAGGGAGAAAAGCGATGTGGCTCCAGTCACTTTTAACTTTAGCACTAGACAGAAGTGAATGGCCACCTTCACGCCCTTGCTACTTTAGCCCTGGAGATGGAAAACCCATTACCCATTGAATAGGAGGCTGTGTGGGCCCCAGAGCCAGTCTGAATGTTTTGGAGATGGTAAAAATCCTTTGTCCCTGCCTGGAATCGAATCGTGGCTTGTCAAACCCACTGCCTGGTCACTACCAACTACACTAACTCACATTTTATGGATTCACTTTGTGTAAGAAAAAAACTGAAATTGAATGACCTTAGGTGGCATAAGAATAATTAAAATTGTCAAATGATGTTTGTTATTTGATGTTAAGAGTAGAACCAGGGAACAGAGGAATGGACGAGTACACATTTACTGAGGGTGTTGCATAGGAGGACTGCTGTTCCTTCAGAAAGCAAAAAAAATGTGCAACTTTCTGTGTTATCAACATATGTGGCAGTTCGGGTGTTTTACACCTTCAGCTGCAAAAAATTGAGAATGAACCCTTCAGTGACACTGGGTTTTAAATTCCAACTACTGCCCAGGATGAAGAGATTTATTCATTCATTCATTCATTCCTTTGGCATGTGCAGAATGCGACGATTCCTTGCCATTCTTAGGAGCTTCTTCCATTCCTCTCTGTAATGTACTTTTTCCTGCCACCCTTCTTCACCAACTATTCGTCCATCCTCTCTCACCTCATCTTGCCATCTATTTCTTGGTCTACCTCTCAATCTTGTTGTTCCCAAATTCATGTATAATACCCTTTTGGGAATTCTACTTTCTTCCATTCTCTGTACATGCCCAAACCAACGTTATCTATTTAACCTTATTGTCTCTATTATAGTAGAATTTTTAACTCTTGCTTAAATTTCTTTATTGGTTAATATCCTCCAATTTTCTTTTTCATTGTCACATACTGGGCCTAAAATTCTTCTATACACTTTCCTTTAAAAAATGTTCAATTGCTTTCTATCTCTCTTTGTTAGTGTCCAAGTTTCTGATGCGTATGTTAACATTTTATCTGTTATTGTGTTCGTTAGTCTTAATTTTAGTTTCTTTGATATGTTTTTATTTTTAAAAAATTTTTGTAGCATAAAATATGTTTTGTTAGCATTTTTATTCTTTCTTGCAAGTCTGTTTGGTTATTGTTATCTTCATTAAGTATAACTCCTAAATATTTAAAATTTTCCACTCTCAAATTTGTATTTTTTTTTTTCATATGTCCTATTTTATTTTTCTTTAAACTGTTTTCCCATTCCACTATCATATACTTTGCCTTTTCTTGCTTTATCTGTAGTCAGAACTTTCTGGCATTGTTTTCCATTTCTACAAAAAGTTTTCTTATTTCTATTTCATGCAATGTCATCAGCATATGCTAATACATTCAGTTGTTCTTTACCAATCTTTATACCACTGGGAACCGTTTTTGTGGTTTGTATTACTTTTTGTAATGCCAAATCAAATAATATTGGTGATAAAGGGTCACCTTGTTTCAGGCCTGTTTTATTTTCAAAAAAAGATGACAATGTTCCGTCTTTTGTAACCGCACTTCTTGTCTCCTGTACACATGTTTTACACATATTTATTAGTTTAGTAGGAATTTTAAATTCTTTCATACATTTCCATAGTGAATCTCTATGTATAGAGTCATATGCCTTTTGAAAATCAATAAATAAATACTGTACACTCTGATTATACTCCCAAAGTTTCTCGTTTATTATTTTCAATGCAAATATGTTGTCAATTAGAGATCTTCCATCTCTAAATCCATTCTGATAATCCCCCATAACTTTTTCAATATATGGTTTAATTTTTCCCAATAATATATTCGACAAAATTTTGTAAGCTGGATTTCCCAGTGCTATTCCCCTGTAATTCTCACACCTATCTCTGTCTCCTCTTTTGTGTATAGGAACTATTATTGTTTCTTTCCATTCTTCAGGTATCCATTCCTCCTCCCAGATTTGTCTTACTAGTTCATACATTCTATTCAGTAGTTCATTTCCTCCGTATAGTATTAATTCCGGATGTATTCCATCAGTTCCAGCCGCCTTGTTATTTTTTAAGTTTCTTATTGTCTTTTTTGCATATTCTATAGTGAGTTCTTCTACTTCAACTTCAACTTTGCTAATTTATTTATTTCCTTATTTTATCAGTTCCCTTGGTTCTTCTGTGTTCAGTAATTTGTCAAAATATTCTTTCCATATTTCTGCTTTCTTCTTTGTATTCATTGCCAATTCTCCTTTTTTGTTTCTAATTATGGTAAATTTATTTCAATATCCTTTCTTCGATTGGTTTACTTTTTGATGCATTTTCCTTGTGTTATTGTGCTTCTGATCTTCTTCTATTGATTCTATTACATTTTTCATGTCTGTCTTTTTCTTATTCCTAATTATTTTGTGAACTTCTTTTCTTTTATGGTGTTACTCCTGCTCTTCCTTCTCCCTTCTTCCTTTTATCAACCACTTTTCTCTTGCTTTCTTCATTTCTTCTATTGCAAATTTGCATTCCTCATCATACCATTTATTTTTAAATGTTCCTGTCCCTTGATCCTTTTCTTCAATAAGCTGCTGTTTGATTTCCTTGATTATTGTTTTAATGTTCTCCCATTTTTCATTAATATTATTGTCAATATATCTTAATCATCCACATTTTCCAGTATTTCAAACTTATTATTAATTTCTATAACATATTCTTGTTTCCACTTTGGATTTTGAAAAATATTCACCACTTTTCTTTCCTCATTATGTTTATTTCCAGTTTTTACCCTAAATTTCACTTTGAAATTTATCGTCAGTAAGTTGTGATCTGAGCCATTGTCTGGTCCCCTTAATGCTCTGATGTCTGTTATTGCACTCCTGAATCTAATTAAAACGTGATCTGTTTGGTTCACTGTACTGCCATCTGCTGAATACCATGTCTCTTTGTGAATATCTTTATGTGGAAACCTTGTACTTCGTAAACTTAAACCTTTAGATATTGCAAACTGAATCATTTTTCTTCCTTTGTTGTTAGTTTCATTATGTGAACTTTCATTGCCAGTGGTGGGTTTGTATATGCTTTCTTTACCAACTTTTGCATTAAAATCTCCAAGTATTATTTGAATGTCCAACCTAGCTATTTGATTTATATTTTGCTCTACTAAATTGTAAAATTCTTCTTTTATCTCTTTCGTTTTGTCATTTGTTGGTGCATGGACATTTATCAGAGTACCTGAAAACCATTTAGCTTTTAATCTCAAACAGCATATTCTTTCATTTATAATTTTGAAATCCTAACATATTTTTAAAATTCTTCAATTACATAAAATCCACAACCAAAATCATGTTTTTTACTTTCTAATCCACTATTGAATAAAGCAGATGTTATCAAATTTTTGAATACCACTTTCCAACCGAGTTTCCTGAAGTGCTACTACGTCGAAGTCTAAATTTGACAATTCATTATGGAGCACTTTTAGTGCTCCTGACCAAAATAGGCTTCTTACATTCCACATTCCAATTTTCATATTCCTTTTCCAAATCCATTCATCATCAGTTATCCCTTCCTTCCAAGACTCCTTCGAGAAATTTGTAACCATATATTTTTTACTTAGCTGGGGGGTTAACCTGTCGTAAAACCCTCAACCTGAAAGGCCAGGATTTTTAATCAGGGTTTACTCCCTTATACGACTTTCTTTCACCACAGCTTCCAGAGCGTCGTCTACCCTTGGTTTGATTTTGGAGTGTTCTTCTTCTAGGAAGGTTGCCACCAAGCACAAGGGTCCCTCCTACCCTATCTGATAGACCCTTATGATTGGGTCCATCAGACCCCCTTGCTCTTTCTGCTTGGTGACCCATGTTGCCGAAGTGGTTGGTTACCTCAACCCTAGCATGGGTTACTCAACTTAACAGGACCCATTGCTAGTAGGCAAGAGTGGGGTAGGAGTGGAGAGGTTTGTAGATTTTCATCTTCATGTTGAAAATCTTATTAGGTATCATGTACCTTCACATCACACTCCCATATGGGTCCCATTTTAAATTTATAGGGCCCTGAAATGCATTTGTGACCATACAGTGTGCTGAAGTATGCAGTGTGCTAAGAATTAATAATACATACATTGCACTGAGCCCAGCATTGCATCGTTTAAAATCTCTGGAACAGAGTAATTTTCAAAGTGCTTCCACATGCTGTTTACTTGAATTTTTTTAAAGAGTTGGAAGTAATCAGGTTTTAGATGTTTTTTTCCCATACATGTTTGTGGAATAGTGTGTATTTAAGCCTGGAGTGATGTGACCTACCAGATTCGATTCCAATTTGGGATGTTTTCTTTGTTCCATTTTTCACCTGATTAACAAATATGTGCTTTTTTATGACCAGTGTTTACATCCATATCCAAATGTTGTTTAAAATTGGTACAAAGATAGCTTTTTTGTGTGTTTATGAACACAGGCATGGCAAGGTAAAATTGAGAACTGTTGCATTAGAAGCAGAGTGGTCATTTATAGGCATATTGACAGTATTTTTGTGGAAGTATGTGACATTAGTAGAGAAAGTACATTTTTTATGTTGTGACTAGTTGATGTGCAGTGGTGGTGTGGACCTGTTTCCACTCCATGATGCTCATTGCTACATAGATGGGGCAACACCCAAGCACAGAGCTGCAGAGGATCACCTGTACCACTGCATGGCATTACTGTCAACAAGCCACAGTTTCTCATGGAGTCGCTGGAATCTACTGGCTGGAAGACGTAATATGGTATTACAGATGAAAGAATTTCTGGAGAAAAAGAGACAGGTAAGAAAGGTACAAAAAGAAATAAACATTTGTTCCCATAATTATGCACACATTGTACATATATAGTTGTAGCTATGTGCACCTTGTTTTACTCTATCTTAGTGTTTGCATAATTTCAAAACAAAGTGTAGAACAGAATATTTATACCCAAAGAAGATTACCTGACAATTTGATGTCTTATCCTATAGCAAAAAGCCTTGTATCTTTGCATACTTAAAAAAATTGTGTACTTGTTGTGCATCTGCAGAAATGAATTGTTATGAATTATTGAGATTTCTAGGTCAGTTAATTTCGGCGATATCAAATTTTAGGTTTTCATATTTTCATCAAGTTTATCCTACATGTGGCTCCTACAATCTCACAATATCTGGAATGGTACATGGTAGACATTTTCAGTAAGAGGTAATTTTTTAAGGCAGTATTATGTGCTCCATCTCAGTGTGTAATACATTTAATTCCTATGTCTATAATTAGAAACAGCTGTCATTATAGTGTTGACTTTGATATTCATTCCCCATCCCAAATTTGACATCACAAAAAAAATAAGCATGTGGCACGCAGAGAGATAGGTAGTCACTTCTTTAACTACCGTATTATAGACCACAGAAATTAAAGTGTTAATGTTACAGAAAGACTACTCACTCCTGCTTGTGAGTCCGCAAAAAGCCTGCATAGTGGATTGTACAGAAACGAGTCAATCATTCACTGATGAATGCATGCCGGGTATGAAGGTAAGATAACATAAGCAATCATTTGACTTGTGGTGCAGTTACCATACAACAGTACACATCAGTGTACAGTAGAGTATCGTTTTATGATGGGGTTATGTTCTCGAATATTTGGTTGTAAACTGAATCAACGTAAAACGAGTACTATTTAAATGGTTTAATTGAGATAGGTTCATGGGCCAAAAAAATTAGTCAAATAATTTTATAATTTGTAATATTTCTTTACATTATGACATACAATTTTAATTTAATGAATTATGTGTATAGAAAATTACACAGATAATTAAAAAAAATCAATCATATCACTTTTGTTTAAGAAGGCCCAAGCCATGGTTCAGAAGACATAAAGAAAGAATGTAATGTCAACTGTGTTGATTTTTTCTTCTTTTTTTTCTTTTTGATGTCATGGGTGAAAAAATCACAATAAACTTAAAAGAAAAAGAAATTCATGCACACTGGAAAAGAGCTGGAAGTGCACTAAGTAAAGGAAACTTGAGTTGCAACAGTGAAGCACCACAACTTTGGAGTGCTCAGTCCGACTCGACAAGGGTTGTAAAAGTGAATCATCGTAAAACAAACTGTCGCAAAACGAGACTGTACTATATTTGCGTAAGAGAATATCCTGTCACCTACTAGAGTTGACTGTGTAAGTCACAGGTACAGGTATGTCTGTGCCGTGTCTCTGTGTGAGAGAAAGTGAAGACAGAAGAATTAGAATGACAGGCCATACACTACTAAAATTTGTGTTTGTATCAGACCATCAGTTAATAAATTTCAATTAATAAACCACCTGTGTAGGGTAAATTAAGTAATCATTTATTTTTTTACATATTATGAAAGTAAAAGAGAAGTACAAGAGGTAAAGTTGTTCTGTGCTTGCCATAAAAGCATATAGGTAGTGTAGGTACAGCTCCACTCATTCCTAAACTTCACACTTGGTGCAGTTGAGTGGTCATCTTCACACCCTGGCCAGTTCTCCCCAGGAACAGACCCTGTTCCCATTGAATAGGAGACAGGCTGAGTCCCAGGGCCAGTCTGGATGTTGTGGAGATGATTAATATTTCTTCTCCACCTGGAAGTTGAACACTGGGTTCTCAGGCATCCAGCCTGTAGCATAATAACTGTACCAACTATGCTATCCTTACTCTCACAGTAAAAGAAATTCCAATTATATGATATATACAGTTAAACCCAGTTATAATGTCATATCAGTCAATTCCTAACATTGTCATACTCCTCATTAGAACGGCATTTGTTTATAACAACACAAATTATGCAGTCCCTTTCATGACATTACAGCCAAGTTCAACTCTGTGTGTGTGTGTGTGTGCGTGAGTGTGCGCATGTTTGCATGTACATGCACACACACACATGCGTTTATATGTGAATATATTTGTGTACATATATACACACACTTTATTAAATGTCATGTCTTGAGGACATTGAAATAAAGCTTCACACTTTGAGTGCTTTGGCATGGTTCATTATGGATGGAGGTGGGGTAAGCACCAGAACCTGCATGGGTGTGGTAGCAAAGAGAAAAATTGCTGCCCTGCCTGAAAATCAGATCCAAATCATCCACCCTGTAGCCTGGTATTTCAATAACTGAGCAAACATAAATAATTTTATTCCTTTTCCTTAACTCTTCTACCAGATTGAAAATGATTTGAAGTTAAAATTGTGCATATTAATGAAGTCCCTCTGCCAAAAGCATGACTTTCGATTTAAGTATTATACAGATTCAAGAGAATCATTGCTGGGACTCGGTAGATATTTCTGTTCTTCAGTTTTACTGTAAGTTCTTAAAGAATTAATAAAATGAATAAAGGATGCAAGGTATAGCTTTGTTTTTTCTTTGTTGCAGTTTTATTCAGATCTGTACCATCTTGCACTAGACCGAGGTTCACCTGCAGCCATAGGGAAGATCAATGATATACCATTCACCTGGGCTGAAACTGTGTTTGAAATGCTTGCAACAACAAGAGTGCTTAGTTTTTCCTAAGACTTAAATGGAATTTTTGTTTGTGGTGATTTTTATGATGAAATATAAGTAAAGGCAGGCCTCTTTTTATGCTCTTTTGCTTTAATGCGACTTTGAAAATTTTCACCGCTTTTTGAATTTATGCAATCGTGTTTGGTTTAACATGATTTGACATAGACAATACACAGTAATTTTCGGTTTAGCACAATTTGACATGGACAAAATGTGGCCTTACTAGTGTTGTTTTGAAGACAAGTGGAAAGTAACATCACTGCTATGCCATCAGTCATGTGTATGGATTGATTATGTTGGTGATGTAATCACACAGCTTGTGTAGTTCTATCTTCATCGTCATAGGCTTTTGTTATGAAAATGAGTGAGAAACGTAAATCTACATAACCTAATGCAAAGCAAGTGAAAAATCAGTGAAAGACAATCAATATAGAAGAGAAATTAGGTGTAATAAGCTGAATTGAAAAAGATGAACGAATTTTTTACATATGATGTAATGTTAGGCACACTTGTATTAGTGTACATACACTTCATTTTATGCTGATAGAATTACAGAAAGTTCTAAGTCAGGAACTAAACTTTTTGTGTAGCAAGTTTACCATGGTCCTATCAGAATTAACAGTACCAAAAACTGTGGATGTGAGTCTTACATTTCTATTGTAAAGGTAAAGGTAAAGCATTCCCGTTACAGGCCCGGTGTGACCCAGAGGATGGGTAGAGGTATAGCTCTACTCTTCCATGACCGCAGCACTAGAAGGGGGTGAGGGGTCAGCAGCATGCCCTGGCCACACTTTACCCCCGGGAAAGACCTGGTACCCAATTTACAGGAGGCTGGGCGGGCCCCAGGGCCTGTCTGGATGGGCAGAAAATCTCGTCCCCACCGGGATTCGATCCTGGACCGTTCAGCCCGTAGTAAGTCACTATACTAACTGAGCTGCCTGACCCACACGTCACTATTGTATTCGAAATAAATAAATATATTGTGTAGTGTATATATACTTTATATACAGTAGATACATACTGTAAATGTCTGTTTGTCCACTAGTGCTATAATCATACACTATAAAGGATGAGGTCAATCCTCAAACCCCCAGGAAATGCACTGTTTTAAATGGGAATTTTGTGTTCCAATTTGCGTGTTTTCGATTTGTGCAGTGTTTTTCAGGAATGTATCCCGAGCATAAAACAAGACATGCCTGTACATTTATTTGTTCCTCCAGCTTTGGAGCTGCTGTATTTTTTTTTTTGGTGGGGTGGGGTGGGGTGGGGGAGGGGTGGGAAATGTTGCCTAAAATTTTCCTGTGTCTTATGATCTGAAGGTATACTAGGTGCTTGTGGTGGTGTTCATTTAAATCAGACTGTATATTGTTGTGTAGCATACCTGAGTGAGGCTTTATATGTGTCTCAGTCCCAACTGAGATATCAATAAACCTATATGTCACTCTAGAAACTTTGATTCATGGAAAGAACTACAGGGAATTAACCATGGAACTTTGTTTTACACTTAACGTATTAGAGACGCTGCCTTGTCTTCTTACCCTACTACTTCCTTCCTTCTGTGATCATTATGTGCAAAAATTAATACTGCACACTGTCGACAATAGTCATAATTTGAATGACCTTCAGCATGATGAAATGAAATAGGATAGGATGGGTGGGGCATGTGACATAATTTTCGGACAGGTATAGAAATACATGAACTGCATGCAAGAAGTAAAAATCTATTTCCATAGTAAAACCAACAAGATTCACCAGTGTATCAAATTTATTTTATTTTATTTTGGAATGACACTCTACATGTTTCGGACAGTCTTTCCATCCATCATCAGTAGTTCAAGACTGTGCATACAGCAACAGGCAAGCTAGCAAGCAGACAGCAGTATCTGTATGACAAATGCCTGTTGCTGTTCGTACAATCTTGAACGCCTGATGATGGATGGAAAGACGGTCCAAAACATGTAGACTGGCATTCCAAAATAAAATAAAATAAAATAAATTTGATACATTGGTGCATCTTGTTGATTTTACTATAGAAATAATATTACGATGCATGGCCATTTGAATGTCAAAAGTAAAAATCAACTTTTCATTCCAATTGCAAACCTCACAGGTGTTCAAAAAGGAATTGCCCCTTCTGATATTACAATACATAACAGTCTGCCCAGCAATATTTTAAAACTTAAGATGATAGGAAACACTTTAAAAATGAGTTATACAGGTATCTTTTAAATAACTCGTCTAACTCTGTCAAAGAATTTTTGGAGTTCGGCAGAGATAATTGAGTTGATAAATTATTTCTGTTGTAATTTGTATTGTATTATTTTATTATATTGTGCACAGTATTTGATTTTGGAGACTGTAGTGTTGACATTTGTTTATAATACTGTATTGTGTTCATTTGTTTTGTTTGTGTGTTATGTGTTTTTTCTGACAAGTTTCATGTCTGACTGTTGTATGACAGAATTTGTGGACCTATGAAATGATGTGTGTATGTATGTATATGGAGAGAGAAAAGAAATATGTACAGGGTTTTGGTGGGTAAACCTGGATGAATCATATGCAGGAAATGAAACATGACCCAGTTGTCAAGTCTTGGAAGGAAGGCAGAATAAGTTGTCCCTTCATGGCATTGCCTGTGAGCTATTGTTTTAAGGCAGTGAAAGTTGTGTCACCATTCATCAGTGGTTACATTTGAAAGTAGGAGTGATGAGTTCTGGGGGTGGGAGGGGTTTACAATGCATAGTAGCTTTGCTCTAAGCTAATAATTTTTAGTAAGCTCTTGTGAATTTATGTTTCAAGTGTGTGCAGTACCATTTTTTTCTCCTCAATTTTTGTATTCTAAAACGTAGTTGTGTCGTATGGTCTTGTCTCATGTGGTGTGTGTTGATAGTATAGTAGAAAAGGACAAGATCTTGACCAAAAATTAGACAGGCCATCTACTTTTTAAAACTTCAGAATGCTTTAGCAGATCCGTATGTTGAACAGCTGTCCAGCTTCTGGTTGTAATTGTAGACTTTTGATTATCATCATCTTTATGTGATAACTTGGAGGGAAGGTATTTTAAATCAGTTCAAAATTGGAAACACAAACATAGAGGTTATTTGTTTGCAATTCATGTGTTCTTTTGCAACTCATAGTACAATATTTCTTGAATAGTCTGAAAACTGGGATATTTCTTAATACAAAACCACCCAGAATTTTTCATCATGAGCAAGATTTCATTGTAGATTATTGTGGCAGGAATTGGTCACTGATCTGTCCTGCGTCATAAATAGATCTCTGAACCTTCCACCTTACTGGAATATATTTGTATACATACACTTGTATTTTGCAAGGACATTTTACCCAGGGGACATTGTTATATTCAAGAGCTCCTAATTTGAATCTGGGTCCGAAGATGGCGCATCCGGACTGACAAACTCAGACAGGCATATTATTTTCAATCCACTATTCACAACAACTTACAACGAACTCATGCTGTATAATATACGGATCAAAGTATTCGCTTTAAGAAAAGTCCTGAATTGTTGTTTGAAAATTTCGCCTGTCGCCATTACCTGCCACATCGACATCTGGTGGAAATGTAACGTATCACAAGTACAAAATCCGCCATGACAGCCTAGTAATTTCTTTTGACGTGATCAGCGACATGACAATTTGTAATGTAATAGACAAATGGCAGATACGTTCTTCGGATTCAATACGTCATTAACAGTTAGTACATTATTTGTTTGTTGTATGTCTGTTATAGTAATGTACGAGTAGTCTCACTTTTATTTAATGACGCCGCAAATTAAGCATGTGAAAGAGAACAATGGTTTTGTTTTGAAGACTATTCATCCCACCTGCTGTTAAAGAATCATTTGTAAATAGCAGCACATTATTTGAAAATTGTAGCCTTCCCCAGACATGTATCTGGAGGCAAAGTTTACGCGGAAGGAGTGGTAAAGTGCTTGAGTGTGTACCTTAACCTCTGTTAAGTTTCGGAAATTGTATTAGCTTTTAGGATGCAAGAGTGAAGAATGTTCACTAAATACGGAGCAGTAAGAGGTCTGCGTAGTGTTCCTTGCAAATCGGTCAGAGTATTACATTTTTAAACATAAACTATTGCATTGGTATTTCACCAGACCACAAAGATTTGTCGCCTTCTGAAATCTACTGAAAGAGTTATTGCTGTGTTAATAGGTTATGCTTTGTGGTGCATCAAAGTTAGATATATCTTAGCTCGATAGAGTTTTATTTGTTGTTTGCATGTATTTTTGGTTTCATGCAACAGTACACTAAATTGTGTGTAGTATGATTGAACTGCAGGTGTTCGTTTTATGGTGTCCCTGAATGTGGCAGCTTTATTATATTGAAAGTCTGCATCCAGTAGGAATTTAGAGCACTTCAAACACTTCTGTGATATATTTGATAAGATTACTGACAGCTATCATGCTAAGGCACATTAATCGGACACATTTTTTTGGAACGCGTTAATTTTACCTTGGTTTGTTATGGGTGTACCCCAGTTTTGTACATTGCAGGCAGTAACTCAATGTTTATTATTGCATGCGGTTAGCCAATGCGGTGAATGGAAGATAATGGCAACAATTTTATTGTTTGTAGTAGATTATATACCTTAGTTCAGAATTAGGTTGTTTGTTGTTTGAATGCCTTGTTTTTTTAGGTTGTTGAAGATATGTAAAACCAATGGACTTCCAGTCAAGGAAGTTCAAGCAAGTGAAAAATTGGACATGTTCAAAGGCTGCGACAAAAAAATGGTTAATTTTCCAGATCCTATTAATTATTTGACAGAAAGTTTGTTCCTACTTTGAACATTCTCAGTAGCTTTTTATAGCTCTTTTCATTAATTTGGTTTGTTGGTATTTGTGTTTCTTTTCTCCAGACAGAGTTCATTGTTTTTGACATGTAGGTGTAAAAGTTGGATATTGCTTTTGAATACATCGGTTTCATGTGTTCCTTACAAGGAATGTGATGAATGGTAACCATTATCTTTGGCATTGTCATCATTATGGGTTGCATAATTAACCTGCTGTATCCCCTTTCTAATCCTTTAAAATTATTTGAAACTGTTAATGCACATTACCAGTATACAAGTGGGTGATGTGATGGAACCACCATCTCAAGTCTGACAGTGTGCATTCAACCATAGTGATTTAGACAAAAGAAGACAGGGTATGTACAGTCATATTTGCCCCTTTTAACTCCCACTGTATATTATTGTGTATACTAATACATTTTGTTATTTTGACATATTCCTGAAAACAATGGTGAATTGCTGCAGAATTTTTTTTTTTTTTTTTTTGCAGTTGAGAAAATAACTATTATCATGCGTATTCTGTGTTATACATTTTAAATTTTTTAACCATTTTAATATCTTGCATTTTATTGCACATCTGTATTTTAACAGGCAATTAATGTGTTTTTCTTTGTTGAATACTTGCCTTAAGATGGCTGAAATATGAAACATGTAGGAGGTTTACCACATGTTATATATCATTCTATCTAATTTTAGTGCAGTTGTTGGAATATATATATATATAGTGACTCATTTTCAAGAATCTGGAAACAGGATTTGTGGCTTTAAGTTTACAAATGTGCCTGGTTGATCGAAGTGATTGCTACTTTTCCAGTGTTAATGACCTTCTTGAAAAGTTGGTATTGCAAGTCCTCTTATAGTTGCAGACTGCAAGAATGTGATTAGCATAACCTAAATAATTGAGCATCAGCTTAGAAGAGGGATAGTTTGACCATACTGTCCCAACAAATGGATGTTGTTGCATCATCATCGCCCCATGCTTTGGCAGTCTCTTCAGTGAAGTGTCCAAGGAACATGTGAACTATGTCATTGCACTATTGAGAGTTTATGGTACTGTTGAAAAGATGAGATCCACAATGTATGAATGTACGCACATACAGAAACCTGTGGCAGAATAATACTGAATACAGAAATGTGATGTAATATACATTCACTGCCATTATTGAGTCTTAGTCTTATGTGAACACATGAGACATTGACTCAGTAATGGTACTGAATGTTTTAATGGACAAATTAACATACTGTAGATGATTGTGGGTGTTTGGTAACAAAAAGAAATTTATGCCATTAAATTGTGAATCATCCATAGTTGGGCCATCTTGTTAATTCATGTGTAATCTTAAAGTTGGTTTGAAATTACAGGAAAGAAGAAGTGTTGGCATAATTAAAACAATAATTATTATGAGTTAATATTCTTTTAGAAGAACATGAATTATGTTAATGAAGCATAATAAATGTTTTTATCATCTTCTGTTTTTGTGTTAAGAAAACAAGAATTTTATTGCTCTGTGATGAAATGAAATATAATTTAAAACATAATCACAAGATCAAGAAATAATTTTCTTCTTTGTCATGGTCAAAATCCTGTTTTTTTTTAAAAAGGATGGGTTGAGGGTGGTGGTGTGTGTTTCAAATCTCATTACTTCTATGGTGGAGGCTGCATTGTGGTACTGTTGCAGCAGACACTGCACATATGAATTTTGTGTATGAATTGGTTTAGTTTTCAGTTTGACATTTGCAGCTACTAGACCTTTATTTTTGTTTGATATTATGTGTGTTCATTCATTGTGGTTACTCCTGTTCATTTCTCTCCCAACCAAAAGGCAACTGTTGTCCTTCACATGTTCAGACAGTTGTATCTTATTGTTTTTAGGGCTGTCTTGAGGATGAACTTCCTGATGAACCAGGCCAGGGCTTGGATGAGGAAGAAGAAGAAGTGTATGATGCACTAAATGATGAAACATTTGGTTCTGATGCTGTGGGTAAGTTACAGTGAATTTGTAACTTTTACATGGTGAAGAGAAAGTGTTTTTTTTACACAGTGAAGAGAAAGTGTTTTGTGTGTGAGATTTGAGGCGCCTGCCAGAACGTACTTGAAGTATGGCACTAACAAACTACCCAGTGATGCTGTATAACATCCCAGAATGTCAAAGACCTCAAAGTATTGCTGATTGTGACATGAGTTATGACACAGTGTAGTCTGGTAGGTGCCTTCATCCTGTACGTACCCTGTCTTTGTCCTATTTCATATGGAAACATTATTTCAAAGACACTTAAATGGCTATTCAATTTGTGACTTAGACTTCCAGTTACACCCTGTCTTGCCATAAAGGAGTAAAAAAATTATGACAGAATAACAGATTTTGTATGTAACTAAGAGAAATTTGAAAATATTTTTAAAAGAAAGAAATCTGGTAGGATACCTAGAAGCATCAGAAAATGTTTATGTTTATAGAAGACCTGAAATAATGAAAATATAGTGTTCTTACTACCATAACAGGTCAACTGGCCTTACAGCTCTATCCAAATTTGGTCACACATGCATTCAGTTTTTCTTAAAAATAAGCAAACTGCAATTTACTCAAATTGAGGGAACAATTTGTAAATCCTGTTTTAATGATTCCAGTGACTAGCCGCATATTTGATAGTAGTGTGCGTTTGGTCAGTGAAATGTATTTAAAAATGTTGAGCAATCTGAGGAAGCCATAGGTGTTCAGAAGGCGACAGATTAAATTGCGTGGTACAGTGTGACATTGTTTCTACATTTTGTTGTGGGTAAGAAAACATTTTGGTTATGAAATGGCAATTTTTCATAACCCACACCATTCATCAAACAGATTTGTGCAGTTGGGTTACAAGCACACTTTTTGTCAAAATGTTGTGTCCACAGAAATTTTTTTGTCCTCATATATTTGTAAAAGCATAACTTGCTTAAGTGCTGGCCTAATAAGGATTTTTTTTTTTTGTGTGTATTGGTGGATTATGAAAAGTTTGTGCTTCATGAGCGATGTATACCATGAAGGTGTTTACAGAAACAGTGAAATGGGGATAAGTTGTTTGGTGGCATCGGAAGATGTTGCTTTTAAAATAAAATTATTCAGTCACCATATTTGTTTTCTTGTGCTGATGATTCTGTTCCCCCATTTGCCTTAATGGCCTGCGCAGGGATAACCTTATGTTTACACTTGACATATCATGTGAGGTTCCCCGTGCAGAGTCACTGCTTGTTTCCTTTGGCAAACCCCTGTTCATTTCCGTTTGACATACAACATTTGAGATCATTACATTGATATTTCTGGAGATTCAGGTTTTCTGGGGTGTGATGCTGTGTGAGTGGGCAGGTAAGTCTGGCATTTTGATGGTTTTTAGTGCATTCATTTTCATGGTCATGCAGTTCTAGAAGCTAATTTCTGAGGATGAAGACACTGTGGTTCTTCAGAACATCAGGGTGATTGCCCAGTGACACAGTGTAGTATGCTAGAAGACTCATATTTTTAATGTGACTTGTTTTGATGTCAAAAACCAACAAGACACTGTGTAAGCTGTTACCCATTTCAAAGTTAAAAGTAAATAATTTATCAATAAACTGTTATGACTTTTGAATATGACTGGAAATGCATGATATCATGCCATTAACAGAAGGGTCTAAAAGTGTCAGGCCACACAGTTTTTATGTAGGGGAAAACATACAGTAGTTGTTATCATTAAGACAACTTCCCTTGTTATTTTATCATTTGTACGTACTGCTGTGATGTTTTGGCTTACTTTGACCATGGAATTAAAGTAAGGACAGTTGAAGGATTATAAAGATATATTATTGGAATTTTCTGTAACATTTGTTTAATTAATAAATATTGCTAAATAAAAAAAATATTTAAAAACATTGTCATTGGCACTCATATAGTTATTGTTACTAAGCTGTACAGTTATTGGTACTCACTAGAATAATATAATACAGGATGTTATGGCTATTCAATATCATCCAGAGCCATGACAGACGAACTGTCTGCTTACTGAAAACATGTGGCACACAACTGGACACCCAGCTTCCCCTGAGGAAGTACTTTACAGGAACAGTCAGTTATCCTCTTGACTAAAATTTGTTCTTCACCTTCACTAAGTACTGGCAGAGGTCCCATAGACTATTTTGAAAATTTGCTGCTTAATCATAACTGTAAACTGTACCTTTGTATATTTGACTTGCTTGCTGCTGCTTTTTTTTGGGTATACCCCCTTGACTCTCTGGTAAAGCCACCTGTAAATCTGCAGGATTGTAAACACATTTTTTTCTTGCTTTCTTTTTAATCCTTCCAAATGTAATCCTAGTTGTGTTGATGAATAAAAAATAGGAAAATGTCATCAGGAGGCGTTTTTGGCACTCCCAGTAACTATAGAATTGAGAGTAGTTGGCACACATTATAGTGCTTTGGCACCCCATTCCAGCTGCTCTTACATTTCGTTATAACTGCATGAGAATTAAGCTGGTGATTTGTTGATCACAGGCACAGGGAAAGGTAAAAAAAGTAACTTAAGAACGCATGGCAATTTTATACAGCTTTTGGGATAGGATGCCAATGGCTAAAATTGTATATTTTTTTATTACAGTTTTTGGAACTCTTTGGGGGGGGACAGTAATGGTTAACACTAACAAATTTATGTCAGATCATATAGAGAAACTATTCAGGAAAATGCATGTGTAAGTTTCATAAAGCTGCCATTGTACCATACAAAATAGAATTCAGAAATTGGAAAGTAATTTGCTTAAGCCTTACCTTAAGAAATTGCCCTTCTTTGCTCATTCCATTAACAGTGTAAGCAGCCCTGACGGTAAACAAAGCTCTTCTGGTTGGTAACTCACCACATGAAACACCAAACATCCATGAATCCGAATATCTTTCAGAGATGGCACAATTATGGCTGGAAACCTTATTACAGCACAAAAGAATGAAAATATGCCAGGAGCTGTCACATTGCCAACCACTCTGTGTTTTACCCTATTCTAAGATCTATGTTTTCTGGGATGATATGTTGATTGGCAACTGTGTACTAGTTGACACAGCATCACATCCAAGAAGACTTGAAACTTCAGTGTTAATTAGTCTTGCCTGTTTGTTGTGACAGAAGGTGACTGGGAGGAGGACCATGAGAAGCTCGCAGAGATAACTGAGCAATCACGCATTCATCGCAACAGTTACAACAATGACAACCATACTGAATCAGATGATCACACTGATCTGGATCTGGAGGCCAGCATTTCACAACTTGTGTTGGAAGACTGTGATGATCCCATTGTGGAGAATGGGGAGGCTACAAAATCCAAAACTCTTGTATGAAATGCATTTTGTTTTATTAAGCCATTTGCTGTTAAGGAATAAAACCTCTTGAGTTTCTCTATTAGCCTGTATTCACATTACAGTTAGCATTGAATCCTGTAGTAGTTCATCCATAGGAAGAATTCATGCATTTTCTTTTATTTGTAACATTTTTGGTTTTGATCAGATTGATTTCTTTCATGTAAATATTTTCTATAGTAACTCCTAAACAAAGAAGGCATTATTTTGTGTGCACACACTTGTGTGTGTGTATGTATGTATGTATGTGCACATGTGTCAACATAATTTAGTACTCTGTACAATTGCTGTCTGTGAAACCTTGTAAAATGCTTTTCCTCTAAAAGATATACATATATATGCAAATGGGATATGAAATAATGGTGTGGGAGAGATTACCAGTTGGTGTCTGGTATATTGTTTATGTGTTGAGGGCAATTTTGAATGTGTGTGTATAGGGGACGGGCATTAAATTTTCCATATTTACGTTGGTCTTAGGATGTGGCTAATTCTGTTGTGCCAAATACACTCAAGGATATAAACTAGTGAAATTTTTGTTAAATAGAATGAATATCTTGTTCAGTTCCTGTAGTTACATTGTTTTATTTATTTATTTTAAATACCACCAGGTATTTATATGTGGCAATCTGAGATGGCAAATATTGTGGGAGTGTGAGTCTGCTTCATGCTGGTACTTATGAAGTTATCTTAGCTGTTGAACTAGGAAGGTTTTACACCACGAGAATTACATGTGTGTTTCAGGCTACACCACATCTCCCATCTGGAAGCACTGGTGCTGAGCTTGTAGAGTCTTCAAGTTACAGCAGTTCAGCTCCTTCTGGCTATTCAGTATGGGGAGTTGGTAAACATGACAACCAGCAACAGAAGCCCAGTACACAGCCTGTGTTACCTGGTGTGAAGGTCAGTGTGATTTTGTAAGTACAGTATACTCTCGATTATGAGTGCATGGATTGTCCTGTTTGTGGCTTGTCCATGTGCCCCCCCCCCCCCCCCCTCTCCTTTCGGTTTATACCTCAAAACCGCCCCACAAGTTATCACACCA
>Ga0131853_10004634_pt1 | contig 24646 bp, 18 predicted proteins | sample TergutLab28metaG_FD_92764 | JGI IMG/M metagenome (GOLD analysis project Ga0131853, IMG submission 92764) | Labiotermes labralis P1 segment gut microbial communities from Petit-Saut dam, French Guiana - Lab288 P1 (version 2) (version 2) | ecosystem: Host-associated > Arthropoda: Insects >...
ACAGGCATGTAAGTGAGTCGGTTGCATTGGGAAGGTCCCCCCCCCCCTGTCTTTCAGTTTTGCCGTTTTAGGGTCATTGCCCTATGCCCCATAATTTTCTTTTTCATACCGTTTTTATTGGAAAAAAGGGCAGTTTAAAGTTTCTTTGGGGGGGGGGGGGGGGGGGGGTGGTGGTATGGAACACGAAGCTGCTAGCACACAGGTTGTCCAGTAGGGTACATGGTCACAGCAGGAGTCCGCCCAGCCTCCCACCTGAAGATGGAAGCACATACCGGTTCCGAAACGTCTTTTGTTTTGAATTCTAGACGCGGACGAAATGCAGGAAACGCGTAGTCGCTTATGAGAATGGTTTATAAACCTGCGGCCCAAGACACCTCTTGAAGTGGCTTCACTATGAACTCAGCAACTCGTGGGGAAGGATTCGCTTGTCTATTGTCCATCCCCACACCTAAATGTTTGCACCTCAACAAGTGGTAAGCGGGAAAGTTGGCTCGACATTCCTTTGAAATTTGAATTGTCCTCTGTTTTGAGCTGTCGCTCAGCCCACATCAGCGAGATAATTATAGTGTGCTTATTACAGAACTAAATGTAAGCCTCTTTTAAAACTTCTTGCTTCCGACAGCAGTTTTCACGGTTTGTGCAGTGTGCGCTTTGAGACAAATTAATTTACTGCATGTTTAAAAAAAAACGATCTGGCGTCGACAAAGTGGCTAGGCTGCGGGGTGGGACCGCTCGAATTGGAATCCTGGCAGAGACATGAACTCCTTCTGTTCAGGGAACGAAACGTCCAGTCCGGCTCTGGGACCCATCCAGCCTCGTAAACGGGAACCGTAAGTTTTTTTCCATGAGTAGATCGGTCGGACCATGAAGCTGACTACTCACCTCCGCCTAGCACCGAAGTTAAGCTGAGTGGAGATAAAATTCCACTTTCTCTTGTACACCTTCATGCCGTAGACATGTTCAGTGCTACCCTTACCTTTTTTTTTTAATGCCACAAATCCTAGTCAGACACAAATGTCATGCATTGGAAGGTTCACACCTGCTTCTCTTCGACGCTTAAGCTGGGTGCCTTTTTACAGTATTACATGTTTTCCATTGACTTTAATTAAATAAGACTGAACTAAAATAGACAAGGAACACGGTACATAATGCCTTCATCGAAGAACTGGGATTTGAATTTGGAGTTTTAAAGGAAACTTGGCCAGAGAGATGGGAAATTTTATGTTTAGTTCGTAGCGAAATTACTGCTGGCGTCATGATTCATATCTTCGGCGTGTGACGCCGTGTCGGTGGATGTGTGGTTGCCCGACGTTCCGGTCAGGCAGTCCAAGAAAAACAGCCTTGAAGATGAAGGTACCGCAATCCTTCGAAACATCGGAAGCTATTCATCTAATGACATAGCGTCACATCCCAGAAGACTCGAATCTTCAGCAACGCCGCTGTGAGAACCTCCATTGTCGTTATGGCTGTATGGATGGAACATGACTTTGTAACTCATCAGCAGCTGCGGCAAGAAGCAGTGCAAAACGTTTGCTGTTTGCTGTGCTCTGAGAAGAGAAAACTGGCCGATTGAAAAGGGGAGCTTGAATCACAACGTAGAGGAGTAGCTAAAAAGAAGTCCGATTATTTTAAAACGGGAAATTTGCAAGAAAATTATTTGCAATAGTTGCAAAAACTTTGTGAGAAAAAAATACGCTTCAATCATTGAAAGAAAATATTATTCGGGTGCGCGCGCGCGCGCGCACACACACACTCACTCTCTCTCTCTCACACTCTCACTGTCTCTCTCTCACTCACACACACACACTCTCACTCTCTCTCTCACACACCCACACGCTCTCTCTCTCTCGCACACACACACACATACACACTCTCACTCACACATACACACGCACACTCTCACACACACACACTCTCTCTCTCTCTCTCTCACACACATACATGCTGTTTATATCCTGCCTCACACAGAAAAGGACAAATCTCCATTTCGAAGGCGACTGAGAACCACACGAAACCCATCAACAATACACTCTGGAAAGAACTCAAGGACTCGGAATGTTAAAAAGGGCGACACATGTAATACCTATAGAATATGAAATCTGAACATGGAAAATTTGTCTCTTACATTAAAAACACGAGTAGTTGAAGGTACTAGCAGTGATTCAATACAGTCCGATACAAAGCAAGATAATTTGAAGTTTTCTGTTAGCACCGGATCAAAGAACTGACCCAAGAGATGATGCAGCTCTCTAAAACTACAATAACTCGATGTAGTCACTGTGCTTCAACATCTCCATACACAGGACGCTAATAAAAGATGTGCTTTCTTAAATTCTAGCAGATTCATTGAACATTTACTGTCAAAACCTAAGTTTCTACAGGATTAAAATATTAATTTGCTACGAAATCCCTTCACGATCTTCCACCCAACTATTTAAGTTTAATTTATGTACCCCTCGTGTTTCGCAAGACTAATACAAATCAAAAAAGTTAAGTCTGGGGGCAGTGAGCACTGAACCTTAAAGAGAGCTTGTTCAAAAGTCCGGATCTCCTTGAACCGCTGCGGGAATATTGTTTCGGCTGTAATGCTGCATATTTCCTTACGTGACTGTACAGGGAGCGATTGACGTGAATGTCTGATTATTGTCGCTTCTTTTCACCTCACCCGATCTCTCGGCTCTTTGAAGCAAATTCCCGAGCCTTGTAGGTGAAAATGTCCGACCTGCGTGTGTCGGACTTTAGAAGCAAATGCGTTTTGAATTGTATACACTCATTTCTTATGACGCGGTAGCACAGTGGTTAAGGTGATGTGCTACATATCGGAAGGTCGATGGTTCGATCCCAGCTGGTGTCAGGGGATTTTTCATTGACATAAAATCCTTCCGATCGCACTATGGCCCTGGGGTCGACTCAGCCTCTAACTTCACCAGGAGTATTTCCTGGGGGTAAAGGCGGCCGGTGCACAAGGCTGACAACCTACCACAATCCTGTGTGCCGTTGTCACGAAATCTGGAAACTTTAACTTCCTAGAACCCTCTGGACCCCTCCGGGCCTGTAAGGCTAGGCGCGCACTGGCAACTAAACAGTTGCCTGTACGGGCAAATGTTTTCTTTCAGTACAGAATGGACTTCACAGAGACAGCATGTGTATGTGCTCTTCTGCTTAGAATAAGGAAAGATCGACGCAAAAAGCGACACTGTGTACATCCAGTAGTCAGTAAAAGACTTTTAAATGGTCAGTTTTATAAACTGTATGAGGATTTAAGAAACTGCCGAGGAAAATTTTTCAGCTACTTCAGAATGAGTACAGAAAGTTTCGATAAACTGCTAGTGCTCGTTGGGCCACGAATTATTTACGGAAATACTCGACTACGCCTGTCTGTGCCACCACAAGAGAGAATGGCAGTAACACTACTGTAAGTCAATACTTATTTTCGCGTATTACTGTATTTCAGATATCACTCTCTGTAAGATCTAGTAATACAAATGATGTCACAAAATTTGTATAGAAAAATGAAAAAAGAAATTACGCTTACAGATGTGCTGTTGAACCAACAGTTAGGAGAGAAGAGACGTCACTACTGCCATCTTCACCTGGCAGGAGAGGTGCCCGTTACTGGAGATAGGGCTGGGGCCGTTATGATACTGAGGGAGGACAGTTGTGGAAGTTGGTAGACTTTGAGGCTGGACTGAGTAATTGGACAAGTACCGGGAGAGAATTTCTGAATTCTGCATAGAAGTTACTAGTTGTGGATTTTGTGGATTGGTGGCAAAATGCGATGAGTCTGGAACGAAACTGTTTGCGTTTGAAAAGGAAGGCAAGTAGCAAGAATTCTCATGGCTGTGGCAGATGCAGACTATTGTTTCATATCAGTAGAGGTTGGAGCCTACGGTTCGTCAAGTGACTCTAATGTGTTTAAAAACTCGATATTTGGAAAGTTACTGGAGAGCAATAAAGTGAATATACCAGACCCCAGGGTTCTGCCCAGTGACGCAGAAGTATTATCCTTGCCATTTGTGCTTGTAGGTGAACAGGCGTTCGCCTTATCGGAGCACGTGTTACCGCCATATCCCAAAAGCACATCACGACACGTCGGACGATGAAGTCAAGTCGACAGTGTTTCAGTTGTTTCGGTTATCAAGCTGCAACTTTCTCTAGTAACCGACTTATGTAAGTGTCTGAAAGCTGGCCCAAGTGTGTAGACTGTATCAAATGTGATTATGCGGACAAATAGGGGTGAAGAAGAAATTTCAAGAAAGTTGCCTGTTTTGAGTTTATTCAGCTATGTTTACTCTTTGTCATATAAAAATTACGAGACATTAACTTCTTCACCACACCCTCATATATCTCTGTGTTCTTCCTTCTTATGTGTACTACATGCCTCACTTATTCCTTTAATTTGATAGCCCTGAAAATATTACAAACGATGCAGCTCTTCAGTACCTCTCTTCAGCTTCCCCTTTTTTCTTGTCTCAGGGTTCTGCGACCTGTTGTCTTACAGTCTAAATATATATTGTTCTTCCATTAAGATGGTCGACCAAGTTGCACACTCATACACCCCATAAAATAAAAACATAATGAATCTTATTTTTGAAAGGATTTTTGGATGTGACTACACCACTCTCCTCGAAAACTGTAAACATATTAGAAGATAGATTGGGTATTTCGTACTTCGTTTATTCTTGATTTACGAAGTCATTTCGGCTACATTGCACGTGCACTGTCACAACGAATTTCGTAACAAATGCTGACGGAAACCAACACTGAATCACAAGTCAGTAGCTGGCTTACCTTGGCCTGTTGGCCCTGCTGGTCCTTGTCACGTTGTAACTGAGCATAATGCATCTGCAGAAATTCCAGACTCATCTTGATCTCCTGCAGGAAAGCGACAGCTTCCTCACGTGTCATCTGCAAATAAGAAATCGACGATCTAATTGTTATGTATACAGAGAGAGAAAAAATGTACCTTTATGCATTGGAAGTGAAACGCACGGCTCCTGGAAGACAGAATATAATAAAATAAAGTGTAAAATTTGGTAGCAAAATTTAATGTACGAGTGAAAAAAAAATTAAGAAAGAAGCCGATTTCTTAAAATAAATGCAATTGTTTGTTAACAATTTGCGGCCAGTACCACCAGTTTAACATTCACAAATTCTACGTTCTGCCCACCCATTGCATTTACGTGCTTTGTATGGCTATCAAAACAAACAGTGATAATTTCCCTATACAGCCTTAACTGGTTAGCTTTAATAACCGAGGCGAAGTGTGTTTACTGCGCGGTACGGACTGGGTATTTTTTTTATGAATTTTCAAACCCTTTCATGGTGGATGCAAGAATTCACTGCTTAACTTGCCGGTGGATGTCAGGAAATATAAATCATGCGTCTACTGACGTGCATTTAAAACGCGTTACATGCTTCGCATTTCAATTTTTAAAATTACTATTAAAAAACTTTTAATGATAAATATGTGAAATGTGTAAAGAAGTGTGATGTCGTGCCATTGAAATGTTGTTTTTGAAGATTTATAACACAAATAACGTACGAGCTTAGCGCCTGGCCTGCAAGGTAGGAAATGACAGCGTATTGGTATTGCAAGCCTATGTTTACAGGCGGAGAAACGTAGCGTGAATTACGGAATTACGTCACTCGGCACAGAAATACGTCAAACATTTCACACGCACTGCAGTGGGACAGACCAGTTGCAACAGAAAACTAACCAGCATGGCACCCGGCCGTTAACAGCACACACACACACACACACACACACACACGTACAGACACACATATGTATATTTATATATTTATAACTCAAGCCATGAAAAATTGAAAGCCATGCTAGGGATCAGGTAGTTATGAGCCAGCCTTACAATGTAGAGGCCCATGTTCGGTCACGGACTGGTCCAAGTGACATTTTATGGGACAGTGTCACTGATACAGGATTTCCTCCGAGTACGTCTGATTCCCTCTGTCAGCACTATCCCAGAAGTGCTCCATACTCACTTTCAACCGCATGCTAATCTTACAAGTGGGACAAATGACGAAGATTGGGAATCTCCAAAGAAAAAAGGAATACCCTCTTTCAGAAATCGGGGATTATTGTGTTCAATATTATTTCACCTGTTTCTTTGCGTTCAGAACTTTAGATTAATGGCGGTGTACAGTACAAATAGATCATAAATAGGAGCTTATAGGGAAAGGGACGGAACTGGTGACCATTGGAAAAGGCTTCAAGTTTTCAGTCCTGAAGAAAAGCAGATGCTGATTCGTTTCGTACAACACACTCTTCGCCCCTCAGCAGCTAAGAAATGCTCTGCCTCTATGTAACCTGAAGGAACCTTACCGTCTCTACAAGGGCCCGTGAATGGACCCCTTCTGCAGCAAGGTTAATCCATTTCACATCTTCAAATTCGCATTCCTTACACGTGCCAATCGGTGGACCCGATCTAGAGACAAGTTAATCCATTTCACATTCTTACATCCATATCAATATTTTACCATAGTTAGTCCTAGCAAGGAGTCCTAACAGCTAATATCCTACGTGAATTTCTCATTTCCCCAGTACCTGCTGTATATCCCGCTTAGCATCTTTGTTCATAATATTTGAAGAAGAGTACAAGCACGTAGTTTTTTCTAGCATGCTCATTATTAATCTCTTGAACACCAAACTGAACAGAAACAAGAGCTGCTCTCATACACTCGGCCTCGCTCACTGTTCATGTCTCTACGCTTATAACAGCTATGCGTTGTTTTCTTCTCTCGCAGTGCTGCCATCTGCTGATTTATGCTCTGTTTTATGCTCGAGGCCCAGCTCTGTCTTAACTTAAGAAGCCCCTTACCTCACACAGAACAAAAAACTCGATAATAACGGCTGCCATGACAGCTATGGTGCGACTCAATCACTAACACCAAGGGCACTATATAAGGTAGATAATATTCTTAACGTATGCAGCACTTTAATAAACCAAACGTACATGAGAATTTCATGCATATGTTAAACTCTTAGCGTTTCGAATTTTAAGCATTAACATATGACAATAACACTTCCGGTTTTATGACAAAGGGAGAATTTATTGACGATATAGCAACGCTCAGTTTCACATGTATCGATGAGGACATGAACATTGTGAGGAAAAGTTGAAAATTCACCCTAAAACAGGCAATGAAGTCCTAGAGCTGGAGTAGAAGTATAGCTCTATTTTTTCTTTAAATTCGGCGCTAGATGGGATTGGTGGTTAATGGCTCGCTTCAGCCGTTTTACCACCATTGTACAGGAGGGTGGGTGGGCCCCGGGACCGGTCTGGACGGCTGCGGAAAACTGTGCCCCCAAATGTATTCAATCCCCAGACGGTTCAGCCCATAGCAAGTCGCTATACTGACTGAGCTAGCTCGGCCCACTCATTGTAGGTTACTGGAATGTAAATACATTTAAAGAATTTTTGCGATTTTGTGGATTGCAGAGTGATGTTGCTTCAGATGTGTGTGTTTTGCAGTTTATTATTCCACATGGCCCAACATGGCGTATTACTTGAATATTCGTATAAACTTTCATCGAGTGTATCTTCATGTGGTTAGAAGATTTCTGTAGTGATATTTATTCAACATACTCCCCACGAAGCTCATAGCCCGTTCATGTAACTTTTGCAAGCCACACAAAAAAAAAAATTCAGAAGGTTGTCCGTCCAACCACGTCTCCGCAGCAGCAATTATCTTCGCGTCGGACGAAAAATGGCGACCTTTCAATTGTTTTTTCAGTCCAGGTAACAGGTGGTAGTCCGACGGGGTCACAAACGGAGAATAGGCTGAGTGATCAAGACAATGGAAGTCCTGGTAGGCCAGTTTCTTGTGGGTTGCAAGTGCCCGGTGGGCCGGGGCATTGTCGTGTAAGAACAAGACCCACTTAGTGACTTTCCCGCTACGTTTTTCCTTCAAAATGCCATTCAATTGCGCCAGCAGAGATGAGTAATAGTCCGCGTTGATATTTTGGCCCTTTGGAAGATAATCAATGAGGAGGATGCCCTTTTGATCCCAAAAAATCGAGGCGAGAACTTTTCCAGCACATTTTTGCTCTCGGAATTTTTGGGGGCGGGGCGGGGCGGGGCGGGGTGAGCCGCTATGCCGCCACTCCATTCATTGTTGATTTGTCTCCGGGCCATAGTGATATAACCAAGTTTCGTCCATGGCCACCAATCGCGACAGGAAATCATTTGGATCGCGTCGAAAAAATTCCAACAGTTGCTCAGACGACTGGCATCATTGACTTTTTGATTCGCGTTCAGGCATTTCGGGACCTACTTCGCGGAGAGCTTCCGCATGTCCAAATCTTCTTGAACGATGGACCCAACCCGCTCACTTGAGATACCAGTTGCTCAGCTTTTGATTTAGCCGAAATCCGGCGGTCTTCAAAGATCAGCTCGTGAATTTGATCGATAATCTCCGGGATGGTCACTGTTTTGGGTCGTCCAGGACGAGGCGCATCACAGGTGGAAACATCACCATGTTTAAACTGGGCCACCCAGTTTTTGACGGTGGCATACGATGGTGCATGTTCCCCTAACGTTTCTGTCAGAATGGCGTGAATTTCCTTCGGCGCTATGCCTTGCCTTGCAAAATAACCATAATGATAGCTCACGTCTCCGTATTGTTGAAATTGCGCGCGTCGCCTGACATACTTCCCTTCAGCCTCTGTAACAAGGAAAGACTTACAATTCGGCACATGAACAGACCCCTCTTTCCGACGACAAAATGGATTCCATCCTACGATATGGGGAAGTAGATCGGGCTAAGGACGTATCAGCACCCCCTCGTAGTTGCTGTCTTTACCTGCTACGGTGTCTAGCCCAGTAAGTACATTTTTTCCTAAGTTATGTGGTTGACTTTGAACACTAACATTTTAGCTCGGTATGTTGAATACTGTCGTTTTGATGTCAGCCACATGCTTTGATTTCCTTTATTGCGTTGGTCTTCTCCTTCATAAATTTCTCTGCTACAGCGGACCTGAACTGATCTGACACTATATCACAATGCCCAGATCAGAGTTACACTGTCAGCACGGGGCTAGATTTTAGATTTGCCTTGTTAAAGCTAAGGTCTTGCTTGTATTATGCAAGAACACACAGTGGCACTTACCAGACCCTCCAGCAGGAACTCTTCTATGGACAGCGTCACTCCCTTCTCGTCTCCAGTCCAGAAGATGTACTCTGCCATATCCAAGGGTGAGTACTGAACACCGGCATAAGATGTATATTTGTCTGCCTGGAAACAGGGGATTAATTTAGTCAGTGCAGTCATGGTGCGGCTGACGGCTGACATCTGTGTTCACTGTTCGTGCAGTCATACTGTAGTTGACTGCTGACGTCATATTACTCCTATCACATGATCTTTTGAGAGCTATGTTAACCCGTCGTAGTCTGACTGACCGTTTGACAATAAAAATGCCAGAATAAAAAAGGCCGATGAAGAATAAGAACGAGAATAAGAAAGAGGGTAAGATATACGGAAGAAAGTGGAAGTAGGAGAATGAGGGGAAGAAGTATAAGAGGAGGAAGAAGAAGAAGGACGAGAAGAAAAAGAAGAAGATGATGATGAAAAGACAGGGAAAAAGGAGAAGAACTAGTAGTAGAAGGTCAAGCAGTCATTTTGAGGCATGGGAAATATTAGACTTTGCTTACAACTCAGATCAAAAGTATGCAAAGTTTTTTGTCGATACTCTTTTAAATCACAATGGTAATTACTTATACCATACCCTTTGATATTCTGAAACTCAGCATTTGGCTAACACACATTCATGTGCAAATGATTTTACATTTCTCTCTGATATCCTAACAAACAGCTACAATAATCCTTTGCAACATTTACCATTTGGTCTGTGGTAATAAATTACATTTTAAATATATGTAACGGTGGGGTTCCGGGTGCGAAATGGCAGACCGTTTCCCCTTACCATGTTAGTATAGTGTTTCTACACTGGTTGCGCTCTTATTCGATAGCGTTAGCTCCCTTGGGCTTTTGGACAAAGGGGCCCTGAGCGGTGTATGGCCCGATAGAAGTATGAGAAAGACGATCGCTGGAAACTTTCAGTTCGACGTTAAGTGCAATGGTTTGGCTTATCTCAACTAATGACCTAGGAATGGGCTGATCTTGCACCGCAGGGCACCTTGCCCGGCGTATACACTCGCACCATAAATAATAGAGACTAAGATGTTTTATTTTACGCTACTATGCTTACTGTGATATTGGACATTTCACAACATACAGCAACTAATGAGGTCTAGTCACTGTCGGGTCTCGGCTGGCACGGAAATTTGTTAGCCTAGCGTTATCATCCCCCAACGAGAAATATACAAAACAATCAAAATATTTCCAAGTCTTGTCCTTATTCACTTGTCGGTGATTATAACTTACAACGCTTACCTGAAGCTATGAAGACCAAGATTATGCTACAGAGCACCTTTCCTTTAGATTGAGTCTGCGTGCACAGCCTGCTTCCCGCACCATCGCCTTACAAGACCACAGTCAGAATGATCTCTCCTGTCCGTGATCTGCTTCGCTTAGCTAAAACTAACATTCGGTCGGCAACAGAATGCAACTCATTTCTCTGTTGTTATGCCTGCACTACATATACGTTTGATGAATCTGGTGGTTCTCCCCAAATATTGGTCCTTAAATGTAGCCCCTTAGGACCCAAACGACAGTCTTGTCCTCTCAGCAGAGGCGTCTCTTTCATAATTTTTGCAGGGCTGCAGGCATTCCAGTTATTTTCAGAAGAATTAAACTATATATCTGAATGAAAGGTTTTGTTAAGACATTCGTACATTATTTAAAACAATATTAAAGAAAAAATTTTAAATTCAGATGCTCGCGATGGGCTCTAACCGATGCAAGGAAGAGAAACGCGAGTGTGCTGTGCCCTACCCAGACGTCGCTTGCTGTCTTCGGCACATCTACAGCCGGCGGTGGGAAAAATGTCCAGGTAGGTCGTCGGCTGGTCTACACACACTGCAGCCCAGGGAGGTCTTCCAGGAGGATTTGATATAACTTACTTCGTTACCTTTTCTAACGTTTTAAACGCTGTCGTTTTGATAACCATTTGAGCTTGTCTTAGTTTAGTAGTTGCAATTTTAAAGTAACTCTCTAAAAGGTCATCTCATTAATAATGTAATAACACTAGGCCCGGCCCTGCCATAAGGGAACCCCACGTGACGCCATTGGTTTTCAGTCATTGCTGATTACAGAAATGTCACGGTTAGGTCGGATAGCATAAACCAACTTATTTTGTGTTAATTAACGGTCTATCGGTAAAATAACTGATTACAGGTTTTAATGACTGTTATGAATATATTTAGAAACATAGTTAAAAAGGTTGGCAGTTAAGGTGAATACTAAATATCGAATATCGAATAATATGATTTTTTAATGATGGAAAAATCTACTTTCGCTGTAGTGTGTGAGAACTTTCGTACAAATAACGTTCAGTTGCATCACCTAGACAAAACATGTTCAGCTGCCTTACCTAGACAAAACACGTTCAGCTGCCTTACCTAGACGGAACATGTTCAGCTGTAAGCTTTATCTTGTATATGTGTGCTCTCGTTGGTCTTTACTTGAAATAATATTCAACTGCTGTACCTAGACAAATCACGTTCAGCTACGTTACTGAGACAAATAATGTTCTTCTACCTTACTTAGATAGAACTTTTTCAGCCGCTTTACCTAGACAAATCTTGTTCACCTGCCTTAGAGAAATCACGTTCAGCTGCTTTACACAGACAAATCGTATTAGCCCTCTTGCCTGCAGCATATCATTATGTAAAAGCTAAGCAGAAACTCTGACATCTCCATCCATTTCTCAAACCAGACTCTAGCATTTTGCGAATGTGTTATGATGTTGTAAATGACGTTTGCAGGCCCTCTGTCGAGTAAGCGTCCAAAATGTTCTCCAAAAAACTTCAGATATTCCGGAATAAATTGTTCAGAATCATTACTGAAACTCCAAAGGGGGTGCCAATTGATAAATCACACGAGGAAATCGTATAGGGACAATCAAACCTCATGTCGATTGCTTAGTGCGCACATTGTTCACTAAAAGTCAATTTAGTAAGAAAATAAAGTTCTTTTATGACAAGCATAAAAGGCCTCCTTCCTCATTGGCGGATTGAATTTCTCGCAAGACGAAGCGTTCTGGTTTACAACGTCGTTTAAAGTCCTGAAGGAATCATTTATCATCCTGTGTGAGTAGGCCTACATTGCTAATCTTCACAGGGCATTCGGGGGGATGCAGATGATAGGCTGAGTTAAGACGAACGCTAGTGTAATGCACTGACTATTGTGTGTATCGACTGAATTGTTAGTCGGTGAACGACAAACCAATAGGACATCTGAAAACACCTATTATCATACTTAATCCATGTCAAGTTTGATCAGTTTCTGCATGAACGATCACTTGGGCTGTCAATATATTCAAGATCAATTCTGTTTATTCAAACATTCTGTAGAACCTGTCTTAATGCTGTGTAATTCACAACAAAATAATGTAACTTTTGCGAGGTTGGAGGTTGACACAGTTCTGTTTTTCAGTAGTTTCCGAACTTCCCTGGATTACTTGAGCCTGAAAATGAAGGTAGTAAGATCTTTCGAAATGTCGGGAACTATGTACCCGACGACGCGGCGTAACGTCCCGAAAGTTTTGAGTTTTCAGCAACACTCATATTAGGGAGCTTCTTTAATCTTTCATCTTCTTTTGTTTTGTTATGTTTCTTTAGTTTTGTTTGAGCTGTATGGTCCTACCAACCAGCGGTCGCTGCCCACAGGTCTGCTAGATTTTTCCCTGTCTTCAAGCAAGTGCTCGAATGAATACCAAGTTCCAACTTGCCACTGCTTGATTCTCATGTAACTTACAAAGTAGACTGACAGAAACCAAGGCCCTTGCTCTGTCCAAGCAACCAAGTTGACTTTCCAAATTATCTATTCCGCCGTCAGGCAGAAAATAAAATTGTTCTGCCCTTGCCTTCAACTGTTTGCTATGTGTGTGAGACATAATTGTTGATAAAACCAAGTGCATGGTCATGTCTAGAGATCAGAATACCAGACGAAGTCACAGTATAAAGAATGATAATAGTTCCTTTGAAAGAGTGGACGAATTCAAATATTTGGGATCAACCTTAACAGATCAAAATTCTATTCAGGAAGAAATTAAGAGCAGATTGAAATCGGGGAATGCTTGCTATCATGCGGTGCAGAATCTTTTGTCTTCCAGTTATCCAAAATTATAAAGATTAATAAATACAAAACTATAATTTTGCCTGTATTTTTGTATGGGTGTGAAACTTGGTCGCTCACACTGGTGTTTGAGAATAGGATGTTGAGAATATTTAGGAGGGACGACGCAACCCGGGAATGGAGAAAACTATATAACAAGGAGCTTAATGATCTGTACTCCTCACGCAATTTTTTTCTGGTGATAAAATTGAGAAGAATGAGATGGGTGGAGCATGTAGCGCGTATGGGGGAGAAGAGAAGCGTATACAGGGTTTTGGTGGGGAAACCTGAGGGAAAGAGACCCAGTCATAGACGGGAGAATAATACTAGATAGATCTTCAGGAAGTGGGATGTGGGGGGAATGGACTGGATCGAGCTGGCTCATGGTAGGGACAGGTGGTGAGAACATGTGGATGCGGTAATGAGCCTTCGGGTTCCATAAAATGCAGGAAATTTCTTGACTAGCTGAAAACCGATTAGCTTCTCAAGAAGGACTCTTCTCCATGGAGTGAGTAAGTAAGTAGGTAAGTTAAGTGTGTGTGTGAAACACAGTCTTGCATCGTAAGAGGGGATGATGTGGCGGAGCTCTTTGGAAGCGACGTGCTAAGGGCAATACCTGAAGTGCTACAGAAAGGAGGGAACAGAAGGTCGCGGCTCCACGATTTCTACTGTTACTGTGGTGAAACTAAGGCAGATCAGAGTGGCGAGGTATTCAGCATGTATTGGTTGGGGAAAATGCATACAGAATTTTGGTGAGAAATTTGAATAGAAGATACCATTAAAGAGACCTAAATATTCACGAGTGATCAATATTAGAAGCGTGTTTAGAATAAATATTGTGTGCGACTGTAAAATGAATGTAGCTGTGCAGCGACTGGTGCGTGCGAACAGGTAAAGATTCCGGTTAAGCGCGATATAAATCGGGTTATTTGTTTAGTAGCTGAGTGCCAGCGAGTTTCTGAAGGATAACTCTGCAGTAATAAAGTGAATAAATGACTGTATAAAATACGTCTGGTTTCGGAGCAAATGAAGTCTTACAAATTTGCAGCTGACGCCGACAGCAGTTTAATACGGACTCAAAGCCGTGCGGAACGGAGATGTGCCTTTGTGAGTTAATAAACAGTGTTGGAAAATAATGCAAGTACACTCGACGGTATGTTCCTACAGCGATTTCATACGCTTGGGAAGTCACGTAAAAGCCGAGAATGTTTTTCGTGATCCAGTTAATGTCTTATTGATATCTGCTGTTGAGGTTAACACGAGGAGTACTGCAGGAAAGCACGAGGTTATTGAAAATCTGTTTCCGTAAACTATTTGGCGGATATAAAGTTTCGCTGTTTTAGGCATTACGAACTCAAGCCTTCAGTGCTTGGACTGTCATTGTGCCTTAATTTGGCGATGTGTTAAATTTAATGTTTTATTGGTAGACTGTGTTAAATGCGCTCTTGACAAAATTATGTGCTTAATTTCTCGTGATACTTAGGACCCCCTTCGCTAAATCTTGCCAGCCAGTTTGCATGTGTTCAAGCTAAGCAACTCGATAAAGGGGAAAGCGAAAAAAATTTTCATAAGAGCCGTAGTCCCTCAGTAAATACATATTACGGGCTCTTAATGCAGTAAGCCATTGTTAGTGTTTATTACACGACACTACGACGACTAAAGAATGGTAGTACATTCAACATTTTTATTGTATATTTTACCTTTCTAAACTTTCGCTTGCAAGAGACGAAAGCAGATTTTATCCTATAATATATTTTTTTCCTGAAGAAAGGAGGGGCTATCTGCGCTGTAAACAATTTCACAAATTGTATAAACGAAGGTAGACAGATCACCGTCACCAGAGACTACTCACACTTTGAAGACTGAAATAACTTGCGTTGTTTATAAATAACTAGTCCGTACCTCAGAGCACCGCAGTCTGCTTCCATAAGAGAGATCATTCAGGTAAAAAGCTGCAGAGGGAAACAATTTTCGTTCATTGTAACAATTATAGAGAACAAATACGTACACTGTCGACAAAATGCAGTGTTCATAGTGCTAAATCTGACAGTAAATATAGTTACCACTAAGCTACCGCAGGATCGATGTATAGTTTTACAGCGTTGTCCCGGAAAAGTAAATATTTAATTTTTAGTAAAGTAAGGATTAAAGAAATAACAATTTTAGTTCTATTGTCATTAAGCTCATGTTATATGCACATAAATCTAAACCTGCAGCAACCTCGTTCAACTATGAGCAATAACAGATTTTCGCAATCGCTGTTCGACAAGGTTGGTTGTTGTTGAATATACAGTTTTAAAATTTGCACACAATATGTCTGTTGTTTGTCTCCCCTAATGTAAGACTTTCGGAGGAATTGTTGTCGGAATGTGAAGTTGCACAGCGGTGGCTGCAAACACCTTGCGCTGTAGCGAATTTCATTTAATTTGTGCAGCTGTGCGTATAGGCTTACGGCAGTGATTTGCGAAACTGTCCAATATCAGTGAAAATTAAACCGCAGGTTTTAGTGAAATCCCGAATATAAATTTTCAGGAAATTAAGACTTGTTTCACGAGCGGATGGACAGTGCGATATTTACCGTCGCTTGGCATGTTTGCGAGAAAAGCAAAAAAAAAAGGGGGGGATGGGTGATTGGGGAGGATCAGATCCAGAGAGCACAGGTAGAAGTTGAAAAAATAATGCAGGGGCAGTTTCAAGCTGATCTGCTAATCAAAGGGTCGCTCACTGGAAGGGTGACCTGTAGTTTTGACCGTACTGTGCTTCAAAAAAGCAAGCTGTTCTTATATATGTCTGTAATATACACTATTGATTCATACGCCTACGTTTAAGGTACGGTTAACGTCAATGTATGCTTCATCTATTGGGCCCAGGAGAGTGGTGTCCCTCCGCTATACTGTAGGAAAGAACAGGACCCATCTCTGAGTGGCGGACCCACGTTCAGACCCAGCGAAGGACAAAGTTTGGATAAAGATGGGGCACCTGATTTAAAGAACATTCCAGAATTTTGACTGATTTTATACGAACACTTTTTCATTCAAGGTATTCTAACTAAGGAGATGCATTCATCGGTTGGTTTTCTTCCGTATTTTACAAAGTAACATGGCGTTTTGGGTCGTGTGAGTTTTTTTTATTTTCAGTATTTAAGGTTTCAGATTTCGAGAACCCGCACTGTAGTTTGTCGTTCCGCTAGCACTCCAAAAGCAAAGTATTTGTAGATTCGAGTGCCATAATAATAATAATAAACCGCTGTCGTTAAATTTCGTAACGACCCTTGCTGTAATTATTAGGGTTCGGCCACACAGAAAGCGGGCTGTCGCGGCTGGCAGGCCGTCGCGGAAAATCGCGGCGGTCTGCGATCTGCTAACGCCAGACAGGGCGCGGCAGCTAAGAGCGGTCCAGTGTAAAAAAAAAACCATCTAGTTAGGGCTACAAAGTAGTTTCCATTTGTTTTCGTCTCGGTTATTTTTATTTAATTCATGATGTCCAGTTCCGATGAGGAAGAAATTCTTCTTCTATTAGCACTGAGTTTTAAAAGAAAAGGGAGACACTTACTGGTCTGATCCAGTTCTTCGGATATATATCTCCTTGCTTCAGCTTTTTTCATAAGGTTCTTGTACTCCGGATGAACTGTATGGTCCAAGAACACGTACTCCCACACTTTTTCAATTAGTTTTTCAGCGAATTCTTCCGCCATTCCGTACTGCCCGCCTAGCAAATCTGTCCCCAAAACACAAATGTCCGCTGCCCGCCGCGATCGAGACTGGTCCGTCGCGTCAGCCCGCCTTCTGTTTGACGGGGATGGTGCAGTCTAACATAATACAGTTCGAACGCCTTCCCGCCGTGGCTGTTCGCTTTCTGTGTGGCCGAACCTTTAGGTGCAGCGAACAAATGGGATCTGTGAGCTCGTCACAGCACTGTTGATGGAGATTCAAGTGTTCTAAAACACGAAGTGATGCTGACTGATAAATAATTACGCACATTTCGTTAGGGCCCCGTTGTCTCACTCTCAGGGTGTAGGCGGTCCAAAAGCCCAAGTTTTGAAAGACAAAGAACAACAACAAAAGCTTCATTTTCACTTTAAGAATATTTGGCGAGCTTTCCGCTTATTGGCGTTATGGAGGAGGTTTACTGCCAAGAAGTGATTTTTTTGCCTGCGCCGAAGTTTGCAATAAAATTTAGAGGAAAATTGTATAACTGTATTTCATCCGTATTTGATCTGATCATCTTGTTTAAGAAGCCCAGTCGAGGACTGCTGTGTAAGTATCCTGAAATGTATACACCGAAGTCAGTGTGTACTATGCGCTACAGCTGGTGTGCAATCGCCAGAGTTGTTAGCTTCCTCGCCACTGGCAGAGCAAATCAGTACGGATTTTCCTCACCTGGACCGTACTACGTACGTACATTGTTGTGGCGCTCCACACTGGCATCTTGCTGCGAGTGGCTGAACACGGTCCGGTGAATCCCTAGACTAGGCACTTCAACTTCAGTTTCCACGTGAGTGACCGGGGTGGCGGCCTCATCTGCTTCCTGTTTAGTGTCGACCTTCTCGCTCACGCGGGACACCACCGTGCCGTCGCTCTTCACTGCAAAATCACAGAGCTCAGTGGGCCTTATGATTCCGTGTTTTTTTGGATATTTTAAGGGAACTGCGGTGAGATAATACTGGAATTTCATATGAAAGTATTTAATTTATATTTATTATTGCTTTATGTGACAGGCCTTTACAGTTGCTCAAGTTAAACAGCTTCAGTTGACACAATGGTGAGTTAATATACAGGGTGATTAATTACTTATGGACATTACTGCGGCAAATGATTTCCTAGGTCTTTGTGACCAAGAAGATTCATGCAAGTATGTGTCCGATTTTGGACGGTTACGGAGTTATGGCCGCTTGAAACTAGGAGTAAAGGGTAAGGATTGTTGAAAATAAATGGAACAAAATATTAAACTAGCATAATACCTAATAAATTTAAAGTATAAATTTAAATTTCCTCCATGAAATTGCCTTCAGTTTACTCTGACATTTCCCTTTAAACAGGTCTTCGAAAGTGCCACCGCCGAACTCAACCCACGCTGCCGTCGACTGTGAACAACGCGAGTTGCGAGACGTAGTTTCCCCTGACTGTTCCTGTTCCAGCTGGCTGAAGGTCAAGCAGAGTGTTTGCGACGCGCGGTTCACAGGAGGGCCTTTACGACAACTATAAAACACCCATAACTCCATGACCGTTGAGAATAGGCCCCATATTGGTGTCGACTTTCTCTTTATTGCAAAAACCTAGGCAGGTATCTCCTGCAGTAATGTCCACAAATCATGAATCACCCTGTATGCATATGTATAATATATATAAATAGAGGGCGATTCATGACTTGTGGACACACACACACACACTCACGCATATATATATATATATATATATATATATATATATATATATATTAGATAATACCGGAATGATTTCGTCATTCCAGTTTCAGATTCAGACGGACATCGGCACGCAGTGACCGTATCGTCTTTTATGTATTTGCTTTTTAAACTTACATTGTATGTTTACTTTAATAACAATGGATACTGATACTCTAATCAGTAAAGTGTTTATCAGACCTGTAATTTGGGATAAAAGACTGGAAGTCTACACAAATCGGGCCGTTATGGATAATTGCTGGCGAGAAATTTCGGGATAAATGGAAGTTCCAGGTAAGTAAAGACATTTTTTTTCCTTTATACAAATCTTTATTTAAAAATTATTGTTATTCAAAGTTATTAAATCATTATATTGTGTTCGGTTCAATTAATCAGAACAGAAATACTTTTCCTTATTTTTTAATTGTATCGTAAGAGATATTCCTCCATGTACAGTGATACCTCGGCTAACGAAGATAATTCGTTCCGGAATCACATTCGTTAGCCGAAATCTTCGTTAGCCGAAACACACATACAGACGGAAAAGATACGCTCCTGGAATGGCCCGACCTTCATGTTTGCTGCTTTATGTTAGCGCGCGCATCCACTAAAACATTCGTTAGCCGAATCCATATTCGTTAGCCGAGGCCGAAAAACAGCGAAAAAATCTTCTTTAGCCGAAAAATTCGTTAGAAGGGTCACTCGTTAGCCGAGGTATCACTGTATAGCCAAAATAGATCTCTAATGCTTTTGGCCTCAGTGGGAAACCTCCTTCGTCGTTCCCAAGCTACAGATTTACTTTGAACCGTAACATCAGTGAGATGTCTTTCAGCCCCCTGTTTTTCTACTATAGTATTATGCAAAACGCAAATGAATTTCACAATATTGTCAGCTAGATCAACCTCCGTCTCTATTGCTTTCGAAATAATACGCCATTTAGAATACAAAATTCCAAAAGCACATTCCACGGGTTTTCTTGCTCTAGACAAGCGTTCGTTGAAATTGCGTCTTCTGTCAGTTAATGAGTTGCGTTCGTACGGTTTCATCAAGGAGGGAAGCAAAGCCTCATCCCCTAACATTACGTACAGAACTATCACACTGCTGTGAGGGAGAAAGCCAGGCTCTGGAAAAACTATTCTTTTTCCATCGATGAAACTGAACAAATCTGAGGCCAAAAACGTGCCTCCATCGATCTGTTTCCCGAAACCCCCCATGTCAACAATAATGAACTTACAGTCTGCATCCACTAAACCTTGAAGAACAACAGAAAAGTACTTTTTGTAGTTGAAGAACATTGCACCAGAGTCAGTAGGACAAACTACACGAATAGGTTTGCCATCCAAACAACCAACGACATGAGGAAAGTTCCAGGCATTTTCAAACACTTTTTGCTTTGCTTTTTAGAGATTCTGTGGTAGGTAGTGGCATGTGCAGTGGATGTAACTCTTCCCAAAGTATCTCAACTGTTTCTTTGACTATCCTTCCGACTGTGGTATCTCCCATCCGAAAACTGAATGTCAAAGCCCGGAATGACATTCCAGTCGAGAGATATCTGAAAAAAAAATGAATAATTACGTACTCAATTTTACAAATCATAAAAACTTCATATAACAAAAGTATTCAATTCCACATCTCACAACAGTAATTTAAAATTAATAATTATTACAAGTGTTTATATGTCTGCTGAAAAAGAATACTTAGACGTTCAACAATTGGACATAATTTGTTTATTTTGTTTCTCAAATTAGTGCAGTAAAATGTAAGATTTTTTCTTCTTCTTTCAGACGCAGTGCTACGCAAGAAATGGAAGTACCTTAGGGATCAGTTTAATGTCGAATTTGGGAAGATTAAGCCACCACGTTGAGGTGATCCTGGAGGCGAATCCTATGAACCGAAATGGCCTCATTAAAGGTCGTTATTATTTTTAAAAGACATAGTGAAACCTCGGGGCTTGTCAAGTAACTTAATATGGGACAAAAGTTCTCCAGTGCAATCCAATCCAATCCCATCAAATGACAAAACTGTTGATAGCGTTCAACGTGGTGAGCCGGGTGACCATGATGATCGTGGTGATTCTGTAGCTTTCAATGAGAATGACAATGAGGACCTCAGATTTACGCAGTATGGCACACATTATGAAAATCAAGACGATGGAGAGGTAACAGTCAGGAGAGGTCATTAATAAAAGACAATCCACGGAAGAGAAAGCTTGATGAAGTAAACGCTCGGGACAATGAAACTATTATTGCAATTGAGAAGCAAAAAGCAAAATTTTTGGAAGAAGCTATGAAAATTCGTAGCCTGAAAATGAAGATTTGTTGTTTTTCCGCAGCCTTTTATCCCACGTCAACAACATACCAGCTAATATGAAATTACGTTTCAGAAACAGCATCCAACAAGTTGTTGACGAGTTTTCGTATCCTCCAGCTTCTTCAACAGTTCAGCACTGCCCATTTTCACTGTCGTAATCGTCGTCGTCGTCGTCGCCTTCAGCCTCATCTACTTTTAATGGTTTATCATCAGGAGGAGTTGCCTCGCCGCCTGCTTTTCCTGAGGATATCCATCAGAAGTACTAGATTTACCTCCAAATACCACCCTTCTGGAGCTCATCCAAATCCCACCAATACCCAATGAATTCCAAAGTCTTCTGTATGCCTTATTTCTTCCTCAAACACTAAGTTTATCTAATAAAATATTACCGTTCTTATACAGTATTTTTTGTTGCATACATCGATTACATCCCTTCTTTCGTGAAAATTTCTTATGACTTAGAGAGAGAGAGAGAGACAGCAATCATTGTTTTCATTTTAAAATGCATAGATAATAATAATGATCTTACCTCAAGGTTATTACAAGAAGTTCTTCTGGAAGAATCTTCTGTTGATGAAGGTTACACCAATTTTTGATCAAGCGGTGTTCAATCTACCTCAAAATGTAGGTGAACGTTTCCATATCCATTCCAAAATATTGAAAAATACCGTTCCACATCTGCTGTCAGTTGAGGAAAAAGGTGGTGATATTCACCATACTGTTCCTTTGACTGATTATTTTCATGAACCCCGCTTCTCTTTCTTTTCTGAAGCAGTAAGAAGAAGAGCAGCGCCTTCACTTGTCAGTTCCATTATTTTGACTGGTCTGCAGTCAGTGCCGATAATCGGCCTCCACCCTACGATCCCAACCCGCCGGCAAGCGGCGGGGAGATCGGCGCCGACTTTCCGAATAGGAGTCGGAATCTGAAACTGCCTGCATTGTACGCGTACCCTTACTGTGTAGGTTTTGTGTATGTGCGCACCCCATCCGTACCTGAGCACACAACCAAGAGTTCACCCTTAACATAGCCATATCCCGATAATCCTCGCTGAACTCTTGTAGAGGCATGTGTTTAAGGATTATTTACATTCTATCATTGAATTACCCCACCTTCCTCTCCAAAAATTAACATGATAGAACGGTTCAGGCGAGCAGCTCAGTCAGTTGTTTCAAAACAATACCCCACAGCGTGACCAAATTTATAGTAAGCTATTTTGCTGTTTTTCTGTCTGTAGGTTTAGTTTAGTGAACAGACATCAGATTGCGCCACAGGCGCCGAGCTTTAGCGTACATACACGGTTGTTGTACACTTCACGGATTTAGTTTCACATTTACAATTAGTTGTTTTAAGTAACCAACACATTACACGGTGTATTAGAAATCTGCATTGGTACGGTACAGTGCAATATTTTCATGTGACATGTTTCTCTACACAATTTCTCCACTTTTAATGGCAATGCAATTACCAGCAGCCTCTAGCAGGGTTTAAACTGGAGAAAAAGCTGCAGCTGGTAATGTAAGCAAATAGACACAGAAACAGGTGCCGCTGGAAACTGCGTTTGAAAATGAGTTAGTGACGTACAGTCCGTAAAAAGCTGCACCTTAATGCTGTCCCGTTACATGTGACTCAGGCACTGGGCCAAGGTTGACACAACGCTCAGCGGTTGTTCCTAGAGGTCCTTCGCTGTCCATATTCCCCTTGGCGCTAGGACGGACTGGATGGTTTACGGCATGCCAAGTGCTCATGGGGTATTAGGATAGTGAAAATAACTGGAACTGATACAGAAGGATTCTATGAATTATGGGTAATTGATCGGATTGGAGAGAGTGATTAAATTTAAAATTCGATAATACCTCATTTCTCTTCTGGCAGACAGGCAAGATATTTGCAGTCTGTCTTAATACTTGCCTTCAAATGAGCAAAATTTTTCATTTTAAGCTCTGCATCTTAATCGCAGATAAATAACATTTCAATACTATGTTTTTATAATTCACTTTAACCTGTTTACAAATTGAATAAAATTAGTTCTAAAATTAACGAAAAGTATAAGGTATCAGTTGAAGGGACAGTCATGAGTAAGGGTGGAACAGGGGTCAAAGGGGGCATATTCCTTCTGGAATAAAGTAGGCAGGCCATGATTCTTTTTGAAGTGCCGTGGTTAGTTAACTTATGGAACTGTCCTTCTCCCCCACTCATCTTGATAGCACGGTGCTGAAATAATCACAGAGACCGGACACCATCAATGGAAAAACACTGCAAGTTGTCACATTTATAGCCAGAATCATCTCTCAAATTCCTACCAGGGTATTCAAGGAATGTGTCAATGGTGGGTCCATCCAGTAGTTCCTCGGTTCTTCCGGCCATTCCTGCTTCCGAAAAACGTCCCTAGCTTAACACACAAAACACTTCTAACTGCATGGCTGGGAATGTGTTCGCGGTGACGGGCGGTGGTCATACCGAGGCCTTCGCTAATGTGCTCTTTGGCGAGGAAGAAATTTGGAGCGATGTTTGGAGTTTGAAACCAGATGGGGGATTGTGTCACTTCGGCCGAAGGCCGTGCCCCATATTCTGATTACAGCATGACATTCGCCCTGCAACTAAGACGCGCCACTCCCTGCCTACTGTTCACTTCATGAACACTGCAAGGTCGTAAACGAGCAGCTGACGGGGCTTTGTTGGTAGTGAAAGTTATTTGTTGGTAGTGAAAGTTACTGTGAAGAGAGTGGAAACTGTAGAGGCTACTGGGGTTGAGGGAGGAGTCGAAGCTTTGGGACTTGTCCGTAGTGTGAGAGTACCATGTTAATGACGAATAAGGAAGCACTGTGCTAGTGCTTAGCTGTTTGTGGACCGAACACTCACTCCACCATACGCCTTTGTGAAGTGTCGTGTAAGCTTTACGAACACTTACGCAGTTATCTTCCCCGTGTGACATCGGACGTGACATGGCGTGCCCAAGGAGGAGTACCACGCATGCGTCTGTTTAGCCGAAAGGCTGATGTTTCAGCGACAGTAAACTCGGCACGTCAACTGATTTAGTAACCCAGAGACAGTGACTTTAACCCCTACTATTTAATTCGAAGTTTTGTTCTTTACCTCTTTTACAAAAACAAATTTTTAAATTAATGACTAATGCCAAGGCCATCTTTTGACCAAAGTATAATAAGGCTGCGTCAATCAGTTCTCTTGTGTGCTGATATTGCAGCCAACATTCATGTTTATGCGAGACCAGCTGCGGTCTGCGTGCATGATGCAAACAAGAGCACAAGGCTCACGTGCAGCGAGAAGAGTGCGTCAATGTATAGGTGATACGCGTAACACGAAAATAAAATTAAAACAAAAGCTTCAGAAGACAAAGATATAAAAATAAACAATATGATAAATTTTCAATGTTTCACCATGCATACTATACATTTTTAATTCAATTAAAATACCAACTTATGCACCTTATTGTTTTAAAATATTATAAACCTCATTTGACCGCCTCTGTGGTCTAGTGGTCAGAGTTTCTGGCTACAGATACAGAGGTCCCGGGTTCGATCCCCGGCGCTACCAGATTTCTGAGTAGTAGTGGGTCTGGAACGAGGTCCACTCAGCCTCGTGAGGTCAATTGAGGAGCTACTTGAATGAAAAAAGTAGCGGCTCCAGGTCTAGAAAACAGAGATTAACGGCTGTGGGGA
>Ga0131853_10004636_pt1 | contig 24636 bp, 20 predicted proteins | sample TergutLab28metaG_FD_92764 | JGI IMG/M metagenome (GOLD analysis project Ga0131853, IMG submission 92764) | Labiotermes labralis P1 segment gut microbial communities from Petit-Saut dam, French Guiana - Lab288 P1 (version 2) (version 2) | ecosystem: Host-associated > Arthropoda: Insects >...
ATGATATGAAGCCAGCGACCTCTCAGCACTATATACGACAACCTATCGCTAACAAACTCTATTCTCTTCACTGCTGATACTAATCTACGATGCACAAAAAAACCTGTTCCTAGTTGATGATTCGGTATATTACATACATGTGGTATTATTCCTTAATTAATTAATCCCCATCAAAGTTGTATAATATTGTAATACAACTAGTATATTAAAAGTTATGTTCAATGTTTTATCCAGACATCTTGTAATAACATATTTTTCTCTGGTTTGTGAAGGAGCCAAGATCTGAAATGTTTAGATGCTTGGTGTGCACTCCCTTAATGAATGCCCTGTTTGTTCATTCATGGAGTAAACACTGAGCATCTAAAAAATTTCAGATCTCGGTATGGGAATTACTGTACACTCCGTCGAAAAAAATCCATTGGCCTGAAATTTTCTAAGTCCCGAAGTGGAAGTCATGTGACGTACAGTTGCCATCATAATTCGAGTCATTTTGCTTTCCCCATATTTGTGCATTCATGGAGTTTCTCTGTCTTCAGTTAATTACAATCAATCACACCACGTATATATTAACTGAAGACAACAATACATTTGCTTAATTTGAAATTAAAACATTAATTAAACTTCATTAACATTCCTGGAGAAAGTGACTGGACATAATGTGTAAGTTTTATGCAAGTTGGTGATCATTTATTTTCGATTTTAAAGTCCTGTTACTTCTGTTTACACAGATTGAATTATGTTTATCCTAGCCATTTTCTTTTTCAGTTTTTGGCTCGCTCAATGTGTCCCGTTCCAACTCGATGATGAGTTCTGGTCAGTGTCGCCTTGCACCACTTATACCCTGCATTCAAGATTCATCACAATTGTATGACTACTGTGTCAAAATTCTCTTCAAATTGCATGCAAGTAAGAGATGTTTAAGTACATGTTTGTTTATGTTATGCAGAATGTTAAAATACAGCGTCTAATTGCGCAGGAATACAAAGACACAAATAACTTAAAATGTGCATGGTTTATTGTTCACATAATGCTTTACATATCGGTTGAATTCAGGAATAGGTCCTATAGTAGATGCAGTTTTAATAATTTTAACAAAAATTCATTTAACCAGAGAGAAGCTTCTGTAGTTTCTTCACTTGGATGTTCTGAAACAGTAACGTCATATTTTATGAATTTTGAAAGTTATACTGATAATGCACAAAATTCAAGGCTCTTTTTGCTTAATAGCTTTGCTGGAGCAGTGTTTACTGAAACATTTTCTGTAACTACAGTGCCACATTCCATAGAAACATCTCTGCAAGAGACGATTATGGAGAGGTTTATCTCTTTAGTGACTTGCAGTATTTGCAACATACTTATTAATTTTTAATTCTGCAGTTACTTTCTTAATAAGTTGTGTTCTGGAGAGGATTTTATGCATGTTAATTTTACCATTTAAAGGATTTAAAATGGATGGTGATTAGTTACATATAATGATAGTTGTTACAGATAAACCATTTGGTGGAGCAGAAGAAAAATGTTGTTTTACAACTGTAATGATGTATCTTTACCTTTACAGCAGTTTAAATGTTATTTATTTCTAGAGTTACCATAGATTACAGAAAAACAGGAAGTCTGAAATGATCTTTCTTATTGTATTTAATATGTTAGTGCCTGAATCATGGTATTATACAACAAATTTTAAATCATTGCAGGTCTTCCTCCTGATACTCTAGCAGGTCACAGGGATAGGTTTTTGAAGCAGTTTCAAGAATTGCGTCAGTTTTACCTAAATGCGAACACTATGCAGTACTTCCGGAACCTCATTCAGATTCCCTTGCTGCCTGAGGTATGTGTTTAGAGGAGGCACTGTTTGGATTTTCCCCCTAAACAATTGATTATCTGCATTCATTGAATAAAATTCTAATATAAGTAACTCATTTGAACAGAGTCCTTGAGGATCTAAGAGTTGCTCAAGTTGAGAAATCCTGTGCTTAGTATAGAGACACGTTTGTGACATTAGTTCAGGGAGGAGTCAAAGAATTGAGTGTGGATTTGTGAGTTAACCTAGTGACACTTTGACAGCTATTCCATGTCCTGTTTCCATGTGGATGCATAATTTGTTGGACATATACACTTACCTAGAGTTGTAGTTTTATGTCAATCACTAATAACTGTTGTAAATACATTTTACTTAGTTCTTTATATATTTTATAACATATGTGACTGTTCATCAGAAATCATATCACTTACACCTATTGTGTCTCTTCTGTGTTGTCAGACACCACCCAACTTTCTTGTGCAGTCAGATCTGGGAAGATACAAGACTCCTGTGATTGTTCTTCCACCAGAAGATACAGGTCATCCTAATGATAGTGACAGTGCTGTGGATGGAAACCTGGTGGACATGTCAGAAACCAGTTCTGTGACAGGAGATCTTGTAGATTTGCCTGATCAAAATGGTTCAGTCTCACCAGATGTTCTAGCAGAGAGGTAAGGCTTTTAGATTAACTGAACTCACAATTTTGTCAGAAAGTGTTCTAAATGTACGATGAAACTTTTAAGTACCTATATTTGCATATGCATCCACACATAGGAAAACGGCCTAGAAATTCAACTTAGATGTATTTAGGCAACAAGGAAATTTACTGCATCCGTCTGTGTGTCTGTCTGCTCCCACTGGGCAGATTTTTATTATAACCCAACCCAGCTCAACATATGTTTCGCATGTCCTAATCTCAGGGAGTCTAAATGTTCTAAGTAGTGAAACAGGAATAAATAACTGTACACCATAAAATATTCTTTGTATTATATCACCAGATTATTAAAGTTTACAGATGTTTGTTTGTATAGAGGCACCATTAAATATCTGTGCACTGTTAGCCTTGGCATAATATAAACATGACTTATCACATCCTGGGTAGGAAACAGACTACTCACTTATGTTAAGATTTCAAACTCGCACAGTTCAAATCTATCCCCCCATTTAATATTCCTACTCTTCTCAATTAGCGAACTGTTAAATTCCACTACTCGCTATTAGAATCAACAGCCAAAATTTTAAATATTTTGTTTCTATTGGCTCACTAACATAACACTGTTTGCATATCACACTAGCGTAATCTCCCCACGTCTTATTGGCCTTTTCTCTCTCTCTGTCACTCTCTGTATCCCTCTAAGCTGTTATACAAATCCGTTACTATCATCGTTCCACCCAAAAACAGAGCCACTAAATTTTAAACAGATCCATCATATCAAATGTGTAACTTTAACACCTCATAAAACTTAAACTAACTATAATGGTTATATTATGAAATTTGATATTTGATTATTTTTTTAAAATCTCTGCAAAAACTTCAAGCTTCATTAAAATCCGGGAAAATAATAAATAGGTACTTTACATGATGACATACATACATTTATGACAGTACCTCGCTGAATTCTTTTTAGAATGAGAAATGTTTCAGACAAGAGTAAGGAGCAAAAATCAAAGCACATATTTTATGTTCAATAACTTTTTTCTGAATATCATCATATGTAAGATGACGTGGAAAAGTTTTGTAGACACAGAGAGGCCACATGTTATAACACAGTACATGCACATTTCATGCTGGATAAGGAAGGTTTCAGACACACATGCAGAATATGTAATACTTATTGCTTTTCCATGTCCCAGTCATTATGCATACGCACCTCAATGTTATGTTTATGTGTGCATTGCCTGTCTTGTTCATAAAGAACAACTTCCAAGGAGCACATGGAGGGAGAGTTAGTGTACAAGAACAAAGTTATTCTGGAAGCAAGTTCTGTTTTTATGTAGGTCTCCACCTTTTGTTGAATCTGTGCCACAGTCACAAGATGCTACCAAAATCTGTAATAAAATATGTTAACAGCATACAGCATAAGGATGCCAAGTGATCATACTTTACAGGGACAAGTTGATAGAGCATCTGCAGCAAGAAATCGCTCGTCTGAGGATGGAAATACAGAAGCTGATATATGAACACCAGCGAATTGTGGATCAGCTGAATAAAAAAATTGCAGAGCTCCAAGTGGATTTAGCAACAAAGGTTTTTACTGACTTTGTAGTCTATGCTCAAAAGTTATAAATATGTGTTTGTATGAAAAATTCTTTTTATCATCATCATAAAAATCAAGAATTGGACCCTTTGATCCGTTCCGTCTCCAGAGTTACAGCTGCTCGCGCCAACGCTTCTTCGGTCTTCTAATTCTTCTCCTTCCTTGTGGTCTGTAGTGGTATGATTTCAAAGGGATTCAGTTTTGTGGCATTCTTTGCAAGTGTAAAAGCCAGTTCCATCTGTATTCGTCTGTCTTGTCTAGTATGCCTGTAATCCATAGTTCGCGGCGTATGTAGTCATTTGTTTTGTGGTCATAAAGGGTGTAGCCTGCCAGAGGTCTCAGTAACTTCATTTCTGCTGCTTCAATTCTTCGTCTTTGTAAGGCTGTTCAATTTTCTGACCCATATAAAAATGTAGGTAAAACTAGTGTGTTGTATATTCTCAAAATAGTTTCCGTTCTCACTTTCTTAAAAATAGTTCTCTTAATAGTACCTATTAATTGTAAAAATTTTGCTAATTTAAATTCTACATCTTTGGAAAATTGGTAAGATATACTGCAACCTAGATAAGTAAATTGGCTAACTTGTTCTAGTGTTTCTTTTTAAAAACAGTTTTTTGGTTTCAACAAATTTTGTTCTTTTCAACATAGACTAATTCTATAGGAATAAATAATTAAAAAGGCCCTTGCCTTGCTGGAATTGTTGCATTAGAGTTGCAGAGTGTTTAGTAAGGTGTTTGATTGCAAAACAAGTGTAACATGATTTTCTTTCACCCTCTGCCAGTAGAACATAGATAAGGTGTTTGGGAATAAAGTGGTGGTAAGAATATTTGATTCTGAAAGGGGAAGCAAGAGGTTGTTTGCTTTCGTTGTTGATTGTGTGTAGGTAACAGTGGACATTATTGGAATTTTTCTCCCACAGGACAGCGAACTTATCCAAGAAAGACAATTGAAAGAAGATTTGTTACAACAAACTGAAGTTGTTTCAAAGTTCCAGGAAACAGAGCGTAAGTCTTCAGTCTACCATACAGTATATCACAATATTTATATAGAATTAAATCAAGATGATTGTGGTTCTGGAAGGAGGAATTGTCAACATTTACATTATTAATGCCTTAGTTGTATTGCAATGGGTATTGTTGCGGAATGTACTGTTACTTAGGATTTTTTGGCCTATGTTTGTCACAGAGGTAACATAGCTCAGGTGATCATACAGTGGCTTCATACTGAGGATACCCATGTTCAGTCCCTGGAAATTCTATGGTAGATTTTTGGTAGACAAAACAGCACCGATGTGGGTTTATGTATGAATACTTCAGGTTCCCTTTGCTAATTATGCCACCAGTATTCCATACTCATCTCAGCATTCTCCAGGATATGTGATGGATGCAATGAGGTAGTAATGTGTTATAACACAATTAGCCCTGAGTTGAATCTTCATATTTGCCCTTGCACTTGGCTAGTTGGGAGAGTAAGGAAGTTTTGTGTCTGTTACAGAAAAGGCTAAAACAGTGGAAGAAAAATTCCAGAAACTTAAGGAAGTGTACAGAAAAGTAAGAGAGGAACATATCCAACTTATTCGACAGGTGAGCAACTTAGTCCTTGCACTTAACTACAAATTTTTTTGGCTATATTACATTCTTTTACAGCTGTGTGACCTTTAGAATCTAACAATATTTTAAGAATTAAAATGTTGGTAGATTTTTATTTTCATAGTGTAGGTACTTTTGTTTATCTGAATTTCCTGTTTTGCTTTGCACCAAAAAGCTTGTTATGGTTGACAGACAATCAGACCACACAGAGAAATGAAGAAGAACTGTAGGGAAGAATTTTGGTTGTAAGATATATATGTTCAAGTTTAATGTGTGAGAGTTAGAGTTAGTACCAAAATAATAAGATTGTAGTATGTTGTATTCTAATTCAGAGCATAAAGTATCAGTACAACATTTATATCCATATGTTCAGGTTGCAGGAGAGAGTATGGACTCATTGTATATATTATTCCAGTTTCTTCATTGTCAGCTGGTACCTTACAATCTACAAAATCTGTGTCAGTTATTTTTATGTCATCTTTTGTTCCTTCAGTCTTACTTCTAACCTTCAAGAAAATATGGTCTTACTTGTTAAGAGCAGTAACAAGGAGATTTTATTGTAAATGTATGTGTCCATTATGTTTGTGTGATTTTGACCAAAATTTGAATTAGTAAAAATCTGAAATATGCAATTTCACAATTGTTTCTCCAGTGAGAGTCATGCTGTTTGATACACATGGCTGTGACAAGGCTGATGGTTGCCTTTTGTTACTGATTTGCAAACATACCTGAACATAATGTGAGTAAACCTTCTGTTTAGCCAGCTGTGGAATTGTGTGACATACCATCATGCCATTTACTTCATTAGTGTGATGTACTGTGCGGGATTAGAAGTGGAGCAGCTGTGCTAGATCAAGTAGTGAGTGGGAATTCAGCTGGCCTTAAGTATGCACATGATAGGACTGTGGAAGGGAGGATCTTCTCAACGCACTGTACTCTAATTTGTATGCAGATTTAATGACATACACAAAAAAAAATCTGTTGATAGCTTTGGAGATTGTCACAAAATTACTTCATGCAATAATGAATGAAATTTGGCTAGGATATTTGATATTTTTTGGGCATGATATGGGAAGCTAACCTGGTTTTCTTATCATTTTTCATGTTTTTAATGGTACTTCTTAAACTGCTTGGGTCATGTAGTGTTGTTGAAGTTCATGAATGATGAATTGAAATGTTTCAGGAAGGAAGCAGTTACGACCTAGGTGAGGTGCACAAGTACTTATACTCAGCCACAGTGTTCTGTAATTACAGGAAAACCCTTTGTCTCTAGCCCTGTTTGAGAAGAGTAACTGGCCATATGATTTTTCTGTGCTTTTCCTTCTCTTGTTCTGGTGATTAATGAAGTTCGTTTTCCACATTATTGCAGAAAGCTGATACTGATAAACAGCTTCTTAGTGCACGGATTATGAGTGAAACTGCGGAAAGGTCTAAAGCCCAGGCTGAGTGTAGATTACAGGAACTGACGTTAGAAAAATCTCGGACAGAAGAGTCAATGCAGAGGTCTTCCAATGAAGCCCAGGCAGAACTTCTAATCATGAGGCAAAGTCAAGAAACAGCCAGAGCTGAGAACCAGGTGAGTTAACATAGAAAAGTTCTTATTATTTGTGGTAGGTGGGATTGCTGAACATCAGGTACTGATGACAAGTAGAACATGTAGTGTATTTATTAAATTTTCTTAAACTTTTTAAAATTCATTTTTATTTGTTTCTATAAAAATCATTGTCTACATTCAGTTTACTTCAGGTAATTGCCAATGAACTGAAACAGTCTTCGTATTTGTGCCATCTTTGTCTGCTGAACATCAAGATGTTTAGGACTAGGTGCAGTATATAGTGTATTTTTTTTATGTACCTCATATACATTTTATACAGAATTTTTTTTTTTTTTGGTGAGCTGGTAGTAATTGAAGTCAGGTTGAGTGACTTCATTTACTATGGAATAGTAAAGACCGCCTAAATGTATCGAAGATAATAAAAAGATTAATACAGCCTTATATTCATTATATGTCTGTACCTTTCCAAATAACATCTGACAGTGGTTCTACTTGTTCCAAGTTACAGATATAAATTCCAGATAAATACACACCTGTTGTGTGCACAGATTTCAGTGAAATGGGTTCTCAGGCAAACAGAGCTTCCTCATGAGGCTGTGGTAGGCATATCTAACCTGTCTTCTGGAGTTGGATATATAAATTGGACATTCACAGGGCTGTGTATCGTAATATTGTTTCTATAGTAAAACCAAAGACCGCCCGAAATATGTAGAGTGTCATTCCAAAATAAAACAAATTTAATACATTGGCGCATCTAATTGGTTTTACTATAGAAATAATATATAGAATACTTTTCTATACCTGAGACATGGCATGTGAATATATCCTTGGACCAAAGACTAGGCATGTTTTCAGGCTACCGCCAAGCTGTGAATGAGGTTTTTTGGGATTTTATACATTGTAGAATGGTAGAGCAGGCAACTGAAAATTCTTCTGCAGTTCTTGTGGCAATAAGTATAAAAATGATGAATGTTTCCACCTGAAATAGTTGTCAAAAACTAATATCTAGCTGCAAGAATGGCTCATTCTGGTACTCGGCATTGGGCCTTCCAAATATTTTGTGTATGCTTATTGCAGGATCTGGCCTGTAAAGTGGAGTGGCTTCTAAGTGAGAAGAGTTCGGTGGAATCTGAACTTAGAGAGCTTTTGACTCAAAAGAAGGACCTTGAGGTGCAACTGAAAGACACTGAGTACAGGCTGAAGGAACTGGAGTCACAGTTACAGGAAGAAAAATTAAATAGGCTGTATCAGCTGTTGGGTATGTTACTATTATAAGCATATTCTTGATGAAGTGAGTTGCACCACAATTGACATAGGACAGAGCCATGGGTTGCTGCGCACTTTCATTATTTTCTCTTTAGTTGTGCTCATTTTGTAATTTGATTCAGTGCATAATTATCCCAGGGGGAAATGTTTGAATATCTATGTATCAGCATTTGTAGCAGGCATGGTGACTGAACTGTTCTGTACCAGATAAGATGGATGTGTTATAAATTGCATTGTTCATTCAGTGATATTTATACGAAATGTAAGTCACGTGTGATGTTAGGGTACAGAAAGCAATCCAGCTTGCAGAATTAAAATCAAATTTGTAGAATTAGGTCTTTACGGTCTCTTCATATGGTTCCAAATTGAACTTGGTCTTTGTCCTTTCTTTCCAGCTCTAAAAGTTAAAAACAAATGGTAATCTTTGTATGTAATTTACAGTATCCATTTGTCACATTCAGTACTTTGGAAACCAAGAATAATAGCAGCCAAATGTAGACCAAATGTGTATTTTGGGAAGGAAAACTTGGAAAATATGTTAAAAGTGTCTACAGTACCCATTGGGTATGAGACTGGGGGTCCTCAGAGCCATTCTGGATGCTTTGGAGGAGAGAGAAAACTCTTCTGCTTGCTGGGAATAGAAACATGTTTTTTGGTTCTCCAACCCTTTGCCTAGTTACAATACTGTCTGCACTACTCTGTCTCCCTGTAGTAAACATAAGCTGGAGAAAGTGTTGCTACGGAACAGAGAAAGGAGGTGCATACTGCAAGATAATGGAAAATTTGTACTGTTCATGAAAGACCCCTGTGGGGGCGTGGGTGTGGTACTGGGTCTCTTTCCCAGAGGTAAAGTGGCTGGGGCATGCTGTTGACAGCCCCCCTCCATCTAGTGTCAAAGTTAAAGAAAGAGTAGATCTATACTTATCCCCCCCCCCCCCTCCTTTACTTCCTTGCCCTTTTCTAGGAAAGGCACAGTATAACAGAACATGGTTGTAAACTATGTGTTTTTCTGCTCACACAGGGTCATATTTTGAGAAGTAATGCCCCAGGTCTTACCTTGTAGGTAGTTTTAACGCACAGTACTTACTCTTAGTTTGTATAGTAATTTTGTATAATGTTTGTGTTATTTGACTTACTTTCTTCTAGTGACATGTATATCACAAGCAGAAGATATAATACAAAAATCAATTCATGAAGTTGACAACCCAGCCATTTCTGCTGTTACATGTACACCAGGTATGTAATTGGTTTGTGGAAATTACTCTTTACAGTTTCTAGTATTAAATATTCTTGATTGAGCTTGTGTTAGGGTACTTATGTTGTTCACAGATCTTTTACAAGGTTCAATGTTAGAAGGAACTCTCTACTGTGAGGGTTCCATAGAAGCATATTTTGGTAGACAAGCTAGTGTGTGTAATATTAGTTACAAGAAAATACTTTTACAAGTGTCTGTTTTTCAGATAATTTTCCACATTTACAGGTCATTTACAACCACTTTAATCCTTACAGTATCTGTAATGAAAAATGTGAAAAAGTCTTTTTGGATGTACATGATTTTTTAAAATTACTGAACAACAACAATAGTCATACCCTTTTTTTTAGCTTATATTTGTCTGGTGATTAATTGTATACAAACAGATATTATTAAATGCAAAATTAAAAACTGGAAAGGGAGATAAAAAAACAGAGCTGACTGGGAGAAGTCCATTAAGGAGGCGAAGGTCTGAATGAACTGTAGTACCATCTGAGGAGTAGGAGGAGGAGAAGATGATGATGATGATGATTTTTCTGGTGATTAGCATTTAAAAAATGGAAATCATTGCATTCTTCTGAACAACCTAAATTCTAATTATGAAACTAATTTTGTGCTTGTAATGGCTGTGTAAAATGTGGTTGTGCAGGGCATGTTGTCATAATTACCCGACTGTTGGCATTGCTTGTTGCAGATTATTTTCGAGGCCTGATAGATCCAGTTCAAAATTCCTTAAATGACCTTAGTAGCTCATTTCAGGCTTACTGTTCAAATGCTGCAACAATTGATAATCTAGTTCGGAATGTTATATGTGTAGCTCAGCTACTTGCTAATTACATACTGCGAGGGAAGACCACTTCTAACACATCTCCTGATATTGAGTTTGGAGAACGTAAGTACCAGTTTGTATTGAAGCTTTCTGTTCTGCTGAGAGTGGTATAAAAATTATAAGCTTATAAGTTTTTTTAACCATCAGTTCACTTGTACAGGCTGAGACCTTTAGTGCGTACACCAGCTGCAGGTTTCAACCATTAAACTGTAATTATCAAGCTGTTCAATGCTCATATTCCCTCTGTGAAGGATTCTGAAGTATAAAATATAAATATAGTTTAATTTATGTGTTAGAGTGTGTAAAATGTTTTCAATTTTTTTGTTTATCATGTGCATTTATGTACATGTTGATGAAATTGTTTTCCTCAGTACCCTCAGTAATGTGAGTCAGGATAATATGTGTGTGTGTTGATGTCTTCACAGAACCAATACCTTGCAATGTTTTCTGATGAGCAGCAGTGGATGATGGTATAAATGTTCCTCAGCATGTGACAAAATAAGGAAGACTGGCAGACGAAACTACATCGAATCTGATGCTTGCATTTACGTGCTCCACTTTTTATCTCATTTCAGGCGAACATGTCATTGTCTTGTGGCACTAGCACTAGGGTCACACTTCTTAAGAAGCATATCAAGAAATTCCATACCTGTAGTAAACCAGTGATTCCTTGCTATATTAACAGGTTACTACTATTGGACCTTGTCACAGACCACTTTATTCCAGGCCATGTCATATTTATTTGGGATCTGTTGTGATATTTTCCTCCCCATCTGTGCCTAGATTTCCAAAAAGATCCATTTCCTTTGGTTTTGTGCTATTGTATACACATTTCTTATCTTGTGCTGTGATACATGAGTGAGAAAACAGTGAATGAGCCTTTTTTAATCCATTGTGTCCTGTTGGCCATGACTGTAGTGAAGAAAATTAGGTATTCCAAGAAACATAAAAGTATTGGTATATATCTGATTATAAATGTTAACTTTACAGACATAGCTGAAGTGTGTAAATTGGTTGGAACCTCAGCTTTGAACCTACTGGCCAGCATAAAGAATCTAAATAATGCTGATGATGTGGACGGTAATGTGGCCACAGTGAAGGTCAGAGTAGCAGAGGTGGCAGACCTAATACAGAAGCTGACAGATACTCTTAAAGGTGATTCTGCAGAACTGATTGGTGATTTGGTTGAGTCAGAGCTTGCCACTATGGACAAGGCAATCGAGGAGGCTGCCGGTAGGATAGCAGTAAGTATAAGGTCTGTTGTGTATTATTTTGTTAAAGGTCACCAAATTGTTTACATTATGCTGTAATTAACCCCTATCCTTCCACAGTGGGTATTTACATTTTAGTACACAATTTATTAAAAACGTGAGTATTGTTTAAAAAGAAAAAAAATTATGAATATGAATTTATGAAAATTACAGAATAAGTGGACTTCTGTGGAAAATAACACAGAGATTCTGCAGCATGTCTTGAAAATGCATGAAATTTCCTTGTTGCCTGAACATATAAAATGAATTTCTAAAGGTGTTTTCCTAGGGGCATTTGTGTGTGCTAATGCAGGTCTTTAAATGGTTAAGTGTGGAATTGATATATTGAACATGACTAAAATTATCATATTTGACATGTAATTCAGTATTTTGGATTCCAGTATTACAAATTTTTTATGCACAATTAAGAAATAAAAGACTGTTGTTAAACTTCATAGCACAAATTACATTTCTCATCACTCAAGAATTTATGCCTGTATCTATCTGTATGTGGTAGCAGTAATTATAAAATATATAAGAATATATGGATATAGAACTTTTGGTATGTTTATGTGCACAATGATAGCATATGCCTTGAGTGCCATGAACTACAGTGTAACTACAGCAGTTAATTAGTTACCACCATAAACTTTTTTTTTAACTCTATATGAATGCATATCTGTTCCCTGTCAGGAAATGTTGAGTAAATCCAGAGCAGCAGACTCAGGGATCAAGCTTGAAGTGAATGAGAAGATCTTGGATTCATGTACAAACCTCATGCAAGCAATCAGAGTGTTGGTACAGAAGTCACGGTTACTGCAGGCTGAGATTGTTGCTCAAGGAAAGGTTAGTTCCTTGTTTTGTCTGTCTGCAAGACACTCTTGACAGACAGCAGGTCAGATGCCATTGATAATAAATTAAATTTTCTCCTGTATTTGTCTCCACTTCAGAGGATAATTTCTTTATCCTTAAGATGCAGAGAGGACAGGAGGGTGGAGAATCATAATTAACTAGTTTGTGGGACATAATTCTTCTCAAGAAGCTGATAGTCATTCAGCTGATTACAAAATGTTAATATAGCTTGGAAGTTCATTGCAGTATCCACAAAAGCCTATTAATATTTGCCATCTTGAGCCATTTTAATCCAGTTTACACCCCTTACACCTTAGATCTATAAAATTTTGTTATTTCTATTCCTATCCGGGTCTCCAAAATTCTGTGTTCCATTTAAGTTTCCTGACTAAAAGTTGGTATGCATTTCTCATAGTGCGTGCATTTTACATACCCCTCCCATTATCCCTAATTTTATCACCCTACAATATTTGGTGAATAGTGTAAATTATAATGCTCCTCATTTTGTAATTTTCTTCACTTCAAAATATTCTCCAGAGCACCCTGTTATCCAACACCCTGAATTACTTTGGCTGAGAGATACACACCCATGTGAATCAATAGGTACAATTTTAATTTTCAGTGTTTTAATCTTCAGGTTTTTATGTAGAGACGTGAAGATAGAAGATTCTGATCGTGACATCAGCCCTTTGTGTGTCTCTTATCAGTAATGTTACCAGTTAATATAACTTTAATGGAAAGATTCTGAAGTGAATGGTGTCAGCATCCTCAGATTTAGGCTGCTCTTCAACTTGTACATGAATGTAATTTAGGGTTTTTGTTGTAATTTACAAGTATCTATATTTTGTCACATTTTGAAAAATTTATTAGCTGTCTTCATGTTATGATTTTGTCCTTCTGATGACAGCATGAAACACATGCATAAAAAAGAGTGAAACTTGGAATTCTCTCATGTTGCCGGAGAGATGCAAAATGAGGAAATACTGGTGATGCATGATATGGCCTGAGTTCATTCTCGGGAAAGTCTGTGTATTGTTTGTGATGGGGTTAATGGCATTAGGTAGGTTTTTCTTCAAGTAATTTTTATTTTCATCGATCACCTTTGTGAGCACGTGTGTGTGGGGGACATTACCATGTGGCATTTTAAGACCTCAGTGGTCTGCAGTTGGGTAATCATCTCTGACACCTCAACTGGTTTGACTGAGACCAAGGAGCAATAATGTATGATTGTTTTCATACACATCAATGTGTTTTCAAACAAGAAGAATGAAATAGAAAAGACATGTAGCATGTATGAGGCACATGAGACATGCCTACACAATTTTATATGGAACTCAAACAAATGGAGTTTTAAAGTATGAAGTGGACACAACTGGCCCAGAGTTAGGGTCCAGTGGCAGTGAATGTGAAAATGAACTTTAATGTTCCATAACACTTGGGGAATTTCATGTAGAGCTGAATGATTTTCTGCTTCTGAGTTGTATTCTGATGCATGGAGTCGGTAGATATTTCCTTATTGTTTTGGAGTACAATAATACCTGTCATTTTGTCCATAGGGTACAGCATCAGCAAAGGAGTTTTACAAACGAAATCATCAGTGGACAGAAGGCTTAATATCAGCAGCCAAAGCTGTTGGAATGGGTGCAAAGTTCCTTTTGTATGTACTTTCTGTTCTTATATCATGATAAGTGGAAAATATTAAAGTTAAAAGTCACACACTTGGTTGATATTTGAGCTTGTGGAAGATTTGTTTATCTGAAGGCTGTTTTAGACTGTGTGTACTTTCAGGACGGCAGCAAACAAAGTAGTGAGTGGACAAGGTAAACTTGAGCAGCTTGTAGTGGTATCACAGGAGATTGCAGCCAGCACAGCACAGCTTGTGGTTGCAAGCCGTGTGAAAGCCGACCGCAACAGCAAAAATATGTCGGCTCTTTCACAAGCATCAAAAGGTGTCACTCAGGCTACAGGTGGAGTGGTGGCTACTGCCAAGGCATGTGGGCAGATGATAGAGGAGAATGGTATGTTCATGCTTTGTTCTGTAATGTGTATGCATGTGTGTGTACACATGTTTATGTTGATGTAAAGAAAAACTGAGAATTTGTGTTGTTTATAGAATTAAACAGTTAATGTGAGTGGGCATTATTTGTTCTTTTTTGAAGTGGTTATCGTGGAGATGTGCAAACAATGAATTATCACTCACAATTCTTAATGTTTGTAGCATGATCTGGTCCAATACCTTAAAGGTTCTGTATAGTCACATAACCTTATTTACAGTAGTCACATTGTACTTTAGAGCATGCTCAGTTCTGGGTGGTGTAGAGTTGCAGGTCTGTGGAGAAAGAGATGAAATGTAATTCCACATCTTGCACATTGTTAATATATTTTAATTAATCATTGTTTTTCCACATGGTTTCAACAGAGGACCTAGACATGAGTTGTTTATCACTGCATCAGGCTAAGCGACTGGAGATGGAGTCCCAGGTTCGAGTCTTGGAACTGGAGGCATCTCTGAGTCAGGAACGATTGCGACTTTCTGCTCTTCGTCGCCATCACTACCAGTTGGCTGGTGAAGCTGAAGGCTGGGACCAGGAGGTAACTAACTCATTTATATTATAAATAATCTGATTGAACATCAATCATATTTTGTCTGGACATATTTAAGAAACAAGTGATATCAGTGTAGTTTGTTTTTGTAGCTGTGCACGTCATTTATGTTAAGTTTATATTTTACACAAATTTTGCCTGTTTATTGTAAAACAAAGAATTTTTATGTAATAGAATACATTTAAAGAAGTGTTTGAGATCTCTGACTTCTCGTATGCTATGTAACATAAATGCTGTATTTATTACCTCTGTACATGTGGTTGGCATACTGATGGGTAGAGAATAAACCAAAATCTGCAGGCATTGATTTTATTTATTTACTTTTCATTACATCAACAAAAGTATTGTGTAACTAAAATGTATCTTCCAAATTGACTCATATTGTATACAATGGATGTCTCAAACCAAAAAAGATTATGAAATTGTCAAAATTTTATGTTATTGATGCAGTCCCTGTACAGTTTTGGACTGGAAATCACTTTATTTTGTCACTGCATTGAGGAAGGTAATATTTCATTTGAAACAGTATCTTAAGCCAGTGTATTTGAGCTATATAAGATGGAAGTTTATGTTAGTCATTTTTGTTTTCTTTCAGTCGCTACAGGATGTCACCAAGCGATGAGGTTGAAACGGTTACTGTGTGTCATTCATGCTAATTGTACATGCACGACATGTAAGTCTGTATGTGCATCCATACATAATAAAATGTTACATTAACGTTAAACAAAATGATAATTTGTATGGACTGAAAACTTGCTTATATAAGTGGTATATATGTAAATATTGTAGCATTTGATATATTTTCATATATTTTTTCATTCATTTGTATCAATTAACATATTCATATTTGATACTATTTATTAATAATTTGAAAGTTTAACACAGATCATGAGAACATAATCATAATGACATACATGAACATAAATGAATGCATTTCTAATTTTGCCACACTAAAAACATTGGTACTGCAAGACTCACTTCCACAGAATTTGGTGAACAATGAAGTTTGATCAGACTTCTAATGTATGTATTTATTGCTTTAATGAATAGAATCAATGTGGTGGAAGAGATATTTGAGAAGAGTCTATAGTAAATTGTACTTTGGTATCATTTTCAGATGCAAAGGGCTATTTTTACTATTGAATGTTATTTTGAAGCCTTAGTTTGTAATTCCTATGATAGCAGTTTCTCAGGGACTGAAGGTGTTTTGGCCAAATTACATTTCTCTATGGTTTGGCAAATTGAATAAGTGGGTAGTTGTACATTATGTTGTTGTGTCGGCAGCAGGAGATGAAACCAAAGGGCATCACTGTCAGTGTACAATACAAGCACAAACACAAAGTGTGAAGTGTAAAGTAATAGTAGTAATAAGGAGAAAAATTTACTAATAATATATATATATACATCTATATATATACATCTTACATTTACGACAGAAGTGTAATATGGATTGTGTCTGTTGTCCTATTCAGTAATTAAGGAAATTAACAATTACTTTACGTATGCCATTTTTATGTTAATACAGATTGGGTGTTTATGTCTACCAGAGTAATGTTAGTCTGTCTTCACATGTGTCAAATCCATACTATTTGTGTCAGTTGTAAGTAACATTCACCACACTAATGATATAAATTAATAATCATGTAGGTAGAGCATAAATTAAAATGTTTATAATGTATTATGTCTTGTACTAGGACTTTTGGTCAAATTTTGGAGAATAATTTATATATGTCTGTATTGCAACAGTAATATTGTGTTAATTATATAATTTCTTAACGTTACTCTATCATTGTTGTAATAGTTGCAACAACTGATAGTATGAAATGTTTAAAATGTTTCATCAGTTTGAACTCTCGCAACCAGTTTCAGAAAGAGGCATCGGATCCAACTTGAACCCTGAAATCTTCATGTAGCTTTTATATGTAAATGTGACATAGCTGTGGAGCATTGTGTATTCATCAAAACAGAAGCAAGGGGTAAATATATTGACATTTCGTATTCTGTTGGCAGGAAATATTGACTTTGAAAGCACTCGTGCTTTTGTCTAGTTTTGATGTTAGATTGACATAGTAATGTTATGCAGTGTCCTTAGTTCAACAGGCACATTTTGTTGGCCACTGAACAGATCATATGGTGACAGTTAAGCAGTCACCACCACTCATCCAGTTTGATGTAAGTTACAGTCCGGTTGTTTTGTTTCAGTGTATTTCAGTTTTATACTCACTTGATAGCAACAATTAGAAGAGATGAGAGCTACGTATGTATTGACACGTATGCATAAACGAACAGCAGAGCACAGCTGCTGCAGTGAACTTGCAAGAAACTTCTCATTGTCACAGACTGTAAATGGTATGGAATGCTGTGTTGTTTAGAGAATGTGCAGATGGATGTAAGAATTTATTTTTTCACCTACAGGTTGTAATGTTGAATTGCTACATCTTCTGGTAGCAAAATCAACCATGGAATTATTGTTTTTATTCAGATCTAAATACTGTATAGGGACATCATTCTGTTATCTCATGTTAGCAGCGCACATCACCAAAAATTTTGTCTCATTTTCGTTTCAAATTTGTTGAAAATATGTGTAAATGCAGGGAAGGTATATTCTCTGACTGACTGGAGTTTGTTTAAGCTTGACACAGTTGCATTCTTCTTACCAACAGGACCATGCCTGTGCTGTGTCAGCTAGGAAGAAATTAAGGACTGTTGCCACCTCAAAATTCAAAGGCAGCCTTTTTATAGACCCACCTTGCACCATGGAGTTAGTGGAGTAGTTAATGTTCTTTTTTCTATAGTTAGGTTGATGGTAGAAAATTCAGTGACTGTACTGTAACAGGGTACTACTGCACATGTACTCCTTCCACATCAAGAGCAGTCACCTCTAGATTGATCAGTTGATTTGTTTATTGATAGAGTGATTGAGTGAATGATTGATTCTTTTGTTTTTAACATACGTTTGTAATAGAGGGGTTGTACAGCAGGTAAGTAAGTATGGATGTGGACATGGCCTGCCTGAGGGGTTTGCTAAGTGAAAATTGATTCTGCTTTTCTTTTTCTCATGTCATTACCATTAATTGGAAGTCATATAAACCTGTTGTGCAGCAGTGTAAATATGACAGTAAACAGTATACTCTGGCACTGTTGCCAAATACTCTAACTTCAAGCTGGCAGTGACTGTGGTTTTATGATCAAAGGACGTCATATTTTTATTGCTGTTTCTTTGACACTTGTTTCAAGGATCTCAACACCACAGGCAGGGTTTGTTGCAACATGTAAGATTTTTGTATGACTGTGATGAAGTTTTGAGAAAGTTTGAGTTTTCTTGAAGTTACAAGCCGAAATTTCAAGGTAGTACCTCATAATATGATTGTAGATCCTTCGGCAAAACCTGAAAAAAGGTAGATGTTTACTGGGATGAGAAAAAAATATATGACATTCTGTCGCTAACCAAACATATTATTTGAGCCTGACTGCAAAGTTCTAATGGTTGTGCTGGGCAGATGTAACATCCTCATTAGCAATACACAGTTCCTTGATGGTGATACAGTTCACTGAGAAACAAAGGGAGGTTTGTCACTCCAGCCATGCTGCTACATTATAATCTTCGAGTGGTAACAGTAATATGCTTCTGACCCTAAGAACAAGTCCATGGAGCTTCAGGGACACGGAGATAAAGATCCTAGTTTGACACTATTTTGGCATCCAGCCTCATGATGATGTTACTTTCCCCATGTGTAAGAACACACACTGAATTAAAAGATGAATAGAACTTAGAGCCAATAGTACATAGTCACTAGTCTTCAGTTTGTAATCTTCTGTGTGTGCATGCAAGCATACACAATTTTAACTATTCAAACATGTTGATGCGAACACCACACATCACATAAAAAAACTGATACGGAATGATACTAAGGTTACGACAGGACTGTTGTGCTTTAGCACCTTAGCATGCTAACTCCTAGGCATACCTTACATTTGTAATCATGTTTATACTTATACTATAATCCTAGCATAAGAGTTGCTTATATCCCCTAGCATAAGAGTACTACCCACTTTGAAAATAAGGGCACTACAAAGCTACTAATGGTAACTCGCCTGATAAAACCCGGGACCCTGGTACCCACTGTTATAATGAGATCTCGACCCTCCCCCAGGACTCCCCAAGAACGCTCCACACATTCCTGTATAACTGATCGATAGTCCAGTAACAACCTGAAGATGGCCACATATAGGGCCGAAACATGTCGTTATAATCCTCCTGTAATACTAAAGGAAAATATAGTTGTGTTCGACTGTAAGTATTAATACACCAAGCTTCTTACTATACATAATTTTAAATTCAGAATGTTTCCAAGAGTACATTTAGGGAAATAATGTGCAAACCGTTTCCCGATCTTGCTGTTTAGAATTTCCGGACTCAACCTTACGTTAACTCTTGGCTCATCGTCATTTGCTCCTGTTCGTGCCTGTAATTTAGCCTGCTGTGATGCATCTTAATGATTGTCACATGTTTTTTGGCCCAATTCTTCTGGAATAATATGTATGTCACTACCATCCCATGTCTAATTTGACATAAATTTGTTAGAAACGTCCTGAAATACACGACCTCTGCATGCACAGAGGGGAAGTGGAGGAATAGCTCCAACCCGTTCGCAATCTTGGTGTAAGAGGGAGTGGGTGGTTATCAACAAGCCGCGGCCGCTTTATCCCCGGGAAAACCCCGGTACTCACTACAGGAATATGAATGGGCTTCGGGGACGGTCTTGACAGCAAGTAAGACATGGTCCCACGGGGATTCGAACCCGGACCATTCAAACCGTAGCGAGCAGCTTACTGAGCACGCTATTCAGACCGTCCCTATTTTGAGGCACCTTATCAAAATGTATAGGGAATGCTGTCCGAAAAAAAAAACACCTTCCAACCTTAGCTGAAGAAGCTGTTGCGAAATTGTTTACGTACGCTTTGAGCTGTTGGAGCCACACCCGAATCGATGCAGTTTTGTTTACAGCTGTGCCTTCCCGTGGCGTCGACAGCTGGTTGGTTGTTGCTATGCTGCGAAGAAAGCTGCTTTGTGACGTAATTGTTTTTTCCCCCACTGGACATAAATTTAAAACTAGATTTTAAACAAGAATTCATGGCCGTTCAGGTACGCCATGCATTAAGTAAACAAGTGAGAAAGAAGAACGTGAATAAAATCCACAGCTTTCCAAACAACCAACAGTCTATGCATGACGGTGAATTTTTACATACTGTAATGAAAATGTCCAGATGCATGCAGTTTGTCGACTAGTTTTGGTCCTGATCAATCGGCCTGTGCCAAACGTACGGCAAACCCATTATTTTCTTGACGTAAGATATCCCGTTGTGTTTTATAAATTGATTATTATTTATATATATAATGAACAAACAAACGCACACTTGATTGACAGGTTATACTGTTCTTTATCGCTCGTACGTTATTTCAACGCGAACTGTTCATCCCCAGGGAGCTCTCACTCGGTGCCTGCTAAGTTACATAAACGTGTTCACGCAGTCTTTGTGGTATTTTTTCACATTCGTTTTTTAGAATCGTTAAAATATTAATAAAAAGGTCTTAGCTATAATAAATTATATTATCGTAACAATTCTAAGAGTTTTTTTTTAATCAGGTAGCCATATATACTATCTGTGTGCTGATGTCGCTATGACGGCCCGGTATACAGAATATAATTTATCACAGCTAAGACAGTTTTAACGATTCTAAAAAACGAATGTTAAAAGAATACCACCAAGAGTGCATGAACACGTTTATGTAACTTAACAGGCACCGAGTGAGAGCTCCATGAGAATGAAGCGTTGGCGTTGAAACATGTAGGAACGACAAATAACGAACAGTATAATAAACTGCCAATATAGTGTGCATTTCTTTGTTCATTATACATATAGTAAAAAATGCACGGTACAAAGGTTAAAATAACTATTTACTTGCGTGTTTAAAGGGTTGGATTTTGCGTGCAGTTGCTCCAGACAGGAACTGCACATCTATTGTAGCTCTGTTGCATTGCTACAGTAAACCACAAACGCGCCATAATAAGTACGCTGTGCGCACATTTCCTTACTTCCTTGGCTTGTGCCACATACCAGTCAGCAAACTCTATGGAGCAGAATCATTCTTGTAAAACTGATAATTGCTCAGATAGCCGTTTGCAGAACCAGAAGGGTCGTTAATGTGTTCAGATCGCACAATTGGACCCTATCCTGAGCCAGTTTACTTCACACAGTCAAAGTAATGAACAGGATTGCAGATTCACGACTCTAAACCATTTTTTGTTGGCGTAGTGCTGTGAATCTGTTACTAATAATGCATGGAATGAACTACATGAAGTTCAGGATTGCATTTGGCATTCAGAGGACCGTGCATCGTGGTGCATTCTTATAATAACCAACGAGATGCCCTAATTTCTCAATTTTATTTTGGAATATAACTCCGCATGTTTCGGACATCCTGATCTCGCTAGCAGACAGCATAACCAGTATGACAAATACCTGTTGCTGTGTATACAGTACTAGACCCCTGATGATGGACAGTAAACCTGTCCGAAACATGTAGAGTTCTATTCCAAAATAAATTTGAGAACTTAGTGCATCTCGTTGGTTTCTATTATAAGTGTAGGAAGTTGGAAAGGGTATGTAGTCAAACACAACTATGTCAATTAAGGTGTATTTAATGGCTATACTAGACAACTACATGTTTTGGCCTTTACTGGCCAATTTTATTATAAGAATTCAGGGTTGCATTTATTTCAGGAAGCCATTGTTACTTTCGGCTGTGGGTCTGACAATGCGCTGTTATTTGAGTTTTTCTGCTTGTAGTTTTAATTGATGCATTCCGGCTGTGTGAAGTGATTAATCTGGGATTGGCGAGTGAAATAATTAACATTTATCCTTTGAAGACTGACATCCGTCCAAATTATATGTACGGATTCAGCTCCTACCTCACGGAGAACACACCCCATGTCCAATGTTAAGACATCAGGTAATAAATGGCAAATAATCGTCGCTTTGTGACAATCGTGTGGATCGCACAAATGCATTGAGTAGTAGAATGAGTTTTTGATGTTAAATCAGGTGTTACATGCAGCTGCCACTGCACTTTAACGGTTAAAATTAGTCTTACAGAATTGGAGTTTGAATGTTTGGACTAAATTTCACTGGGCCCAGTGACGGGCTTTTATAGACGTCGTAATGAGCCTTGGGTCTATATAAAGGTGAATTGGTTTTAATTAGTAGGAGCATCTTTCGAATTCCTAGGAAGGAGTTTGTTGCCTGAGTTGTTGGTTTGCACTTAGGTTAACTATTGAGGGAAAATGTTGGAGTTCCTTGCGGACTTGCATATGGTTCTGAGTACCTCGAGAATGACGTTCCTTTCAGTTGCAAAGCTGTCGTTGAAGGAAGAGGTAGTGATAATGGGAAAATAAAGTAGTATGTTAATGTGCGTGTGTTCAAGAACATTGCTACTGGGTGGCCAGGGGAGGGAGGCGTGATCTTATGTCCTTCAGTGGATTTAAACAGCGTGGATCGAGAAATTATCTGACTCAGCAATAAACTGGAAAACAGCGGCGATTCAAATCGTCTGGAATGTGTTGCCATGTCAGTTACTGTAGAAAGAGTGCATGACCATGAAATGAAGGCACTACGATCCTTTGAAATGTCGTTATTTGTTCACAGGTGAGGAAACGCAACATCGCAGAATACCTGAATCTTCAGCAGCACTTCTCTGAGAACTTATCTCGCAGAAAAACGGATTAATTACCTTTCTCTGCTAATATTCCGAAGGGAGCGCGGAGCGGAATTACGCTACCAGTATTTTAAGTGACCCAATCTGAAGTTAAAATCAGTACTGTTTTAGCACCCTATCCTTCTACACCAGCTAGTGTGAATATGAAATCCAAATTCGGCCACATAATCTGATATCCCTGCTTCGAGCCCCCTTCAGAACATTAGGCCTAAGTAATATTACTTAGGCATATTATTCTACAGCAGAATATTATTCCTAAGTAATATTACTTAGGCATTTTATTCTGCAGGGGTTAGCCTATATGTGAAACATCTAATATTTCAAAAAAATTTTACGAGAGCCCGAGGTCTGTCTAAGTGTGCCATTCGTTCTGAAGAAGTCGACCTTCATGAGGGGTCAGCTTACACCTGGACCAATCACAGCTCAGCACCAGGCCACACCTGGGTTTTTAAGGGACAGCCTCGGACCACACAACGTGGTTTCTCCGGTGAGCGCCTTGGTTCCACGTCGAGATGGTAAGCAGCGTCACACTGCATATCCTTATATTTTGTTGGTAGGCTATTTAACGGCGTCGTCAGTATCGGTCAGTTCGAAGGGATTTGGAATTGAAGCTACCATGGCCATGCGAGGTACTGCCCAGGCATTTGTCAGGAGGGATGTGGGAAATCGACGACGATTTTCAGGATAGAGTGTCAGCCTTTTGTCGAACCAGGCACGACCATAAGTACAGAGAAGTGCCTGATACGGTGATACTTCTGAACAATTTTTTGCTCTTAAAAGGTTATAAGGGTCTTGTGACTTTACATTCAAGTCCTTCGCATAAGAAAAAAGTGGAACGATGTACGCTTTGCGCCATAGAAGAGTTTAGTGGCTTGCCTTATTATCTTTCAAGATAATAATTACATTAAATGAAACTATGAATGATTTATTCAAGATCTGATGCAGGTGGTAAATTCTGTAGTAAACTGCCTGGCCTTTATGTCTTAATGTCGTCTGTTGCGTTACTCAGTAAGGTTGAACGGGCTGAACGGCTGCAGTTCATTTCCTGAGGATGGCAGCACATTTTCACTCAGGACTGCTATGGAGCTTATGCAGTCTCGTTTTGAAGGGTACGTACCATCCTCGGTGGCACAACGGCCGAAGCTTGAAGATTAGCTTCTCACCTCCATTTAGCACTATCGAGTTTAAAAGTCACCTCCACTTCTCTGTTCGTCTTTGCGATATGGTGTGTTTAAACGGAGACAATTTTAGTTTTGCCTTTTATACAGTTTACTCAGTAGAGTTAGTCGTTCTGTAACAACATAATATCCTCGCGTTTTGTCAGTCTGATTACATCCATGCTGTTTATCACTTTTCTCAGTTTAGCAGCTTTTTGCCAATAGACGAATTTAGAATGTTACAAATATCTCTTTTTATATCAGGTTCCTAATTCTTTCATTCTGGTTAATATATTGTGTATTTAATTCAAAGCGAAAATCAGTATGCATTTGTATTTTGACTAAAGAATCCTCCTAATGTTAATATCAACGATCAACTCATTGCAACAGGAACATATTATTATGCAGATTGGTTTAAATGTTTATTATATTCATAATTTATAAAT
>Ga0131853_10004637_pt1 | contig 24634 bp, 18 predicted proteins | sample TergutLab28metaG_FD_92764 | JGI IMG/M metagenome (GOLD analysis project Ga0131853, IMG submission 92764) | Labiotermes labralis P1 segment gut microbial communities from Petit-Saut dam, French Guiana - Lab288 P1 (version 2) (version 2) | ecosystem: Host-associated > Arthropoda: Insects >...
GGGCCATAGTGCGATCGGAAGGATTTTTATGTCAATGAAAAATCCACTGACACTAGCTGGGATTGAACCAGCGACCTTCCGATTTGTAGCACAGCACCTTAACCACTGTGCTACCGCGGTCCCCGTCATGGATGAGTAGTTATTGACATTTTGAAGGACCATAATGCCTCCGTCTTCAGGTAGACTTCTACTGCTTAAGTCTGAAGATAAGGGCATTATGACATTTCCAAACATCAGGAAGTACTTGCCCAACAATAGAGCATTACATCCCAGAAGACTCAAATCTTCAGCAGCACCACTGTCAGTATCTTAGATCTCTCAAGTTAACTATGTTTATATGCTGTGATGACTTCTTTTGTCTGTGATGAAACTACTGCTTTTAAGTAGACTCACAACTTCTAATGGTCTTACTGAACATCTTGGTTCACTGGTTGAAACTTCATTTCATATTTAGCAGATCCCTGGTTTTTGCAGTTTTCAAGCAGATGCTGAGATGTGAGAGAGCCATAGAGTAGACAAAAACCATACTCATCAGTACTTGTATTTTTGCATGGTAACTTGTTTCTATGTACCACCAAACTCTTGCATACTGCTGAAGTAATTGTATATCCTGCAACCCTTATTACCAAAGGATGGACCGCACCTCCTCACTTATTGTGCATCGTATGCTAAAGTCATGAGTGAAATGTGGCAATGGTGTTTCAGATTGGTGCTGGAGGAATTACAGGCAGAGCAGCGGTCACAGGTGCAGGAGTCAGAGGACCGTCATTCTCTGGAGCGATCATTTCTGGGAGAGGTAGAGCGACTTCAGAGGGAGCTGGAGCAGGCAAAGCAAGGTGCAGAGATGTCTGCGCAGTGTGGCGAGAGCCTCAAGAGGGAGGTTAGTGTGCAGGTTGACAGTGCAGCGACTGATCGCATTTTCACATATATCGTGCTGTTTCTCATTTCATGCAACATAACCAGAGTTTTGTTGTGCTGCAGGTACAGTCTCTAGAGGCTGTCATCGCAGACAAGAAGCGACAGGTAGAGCGGCTGGTGGCAGAGATGAAGGAGGCAAACCTAGAGAGCCTGGCAATTGCACCAGCCGATGAGGTGAAGCACCTCCTTGAAGGTGGGGTTTCTTTTTTTTGTGCTTGAGATTGTGGCTATTTTCCAGATGTTGACAAACTGTAACCATCTTTTGTTTTGTGTCTCCCGCTGCCTGCAGGATCCACATTCTGCCTAGGTAAGGCACCTTGTATTCTGTCAGTGTAGCGCTTACACACATCAAGTAAAATACTACCCTTTGTGTGAGTGAGTCACACCTGTTTGCATGGTGGTTATTGTTACTGAATTGTGTGTGCGGTAATTTGTATATGCCTATCTTAATTTCACAAGAAATGGCTCTGCCTGTGTCAAGGCTGTATTTTGTTTCAGGCCCCCACAAACCAGGCAGTACCCGCAGGATGATCGGGTCACCAAGGCAACTAGAGAATGCTGTTCCAACTAGCAAGAACCCACATGGTGTATGGGTCTGACACACCAAAGAATCATAGAGAGCATAGCGCATAGCATAGGAATGGTTCATAGCTACATAAATAGTGATAGTGGTTCTCAAGGCTCTGCAGTATTCTACCTCACTAGCACTCTGTTTGCTGCACGGGCAGCAGATGGCAGACCACAGTCCACAGATACAGATCTGTAACTTTTTTTGTTTTCCTCTAGATTAAACATTTTGTGGTCTCTCCTGGTTTAATGCTCATATCTCATATAAAAATGGATTATTTTGAAGCAAATCCAATATTCTTATAAGAAATAATAATCCTAAATTAATCTCATTAGCTTGTTGACAATTGTATGATGTCTGTGGCTGAGATGTTTTAATCATCATCCAAGTTTTGCAGCCTTCTTTTAATGTGCAAGTTCATTGTATCTGACAGCAATTGTTTGTCACCTTGTGCCACTACTCCGCTGCACACCTCTGTAGTCAGCTTAGTTGGGTACTTTAATAAGATAAAACAGACCAACAGAAGGTAACAATTGATGTTTGTCAGGTAAAATATTGACCGTATACCATGAAATATTACTTATGTATCAATGACACCTTCCATTTATCCTTGTCAAGTCCCTTGTCAGAAGGCTGTTACATCATATTTTTGCCATAGGTTCTACTTTTGGAATTATGTCCCACTAACCATCATGTTATGATTGTGTGCTGAGTATTATGTCATTACTGCGTACATTTTTTTATAGCTCGTACAGTTTTTTGCATATAGGCACAACAGATTTCAGATTTTTGTTTGACATACTGAAGTTTTTTTTTAATGTGATTTTCACACAAATGTTTTGTAGCTGGTAAAATTAGGTTGGGAAAAGGGGGTTGGAAACTTGAGTAGTATGTGGGCCAAAGATATGATTTTGGAAGAGAAGGCGGGCTGCACGACATTTGAAGCAATGAAAAGGGTAAGTGTATTTGTATTAAAGTTGAATGCATCGTACTTTTAATAGTAAAATCAAAATATATTGTGATTACTGAATTTAAAACTTTTAATTTGTTGTCTTTTGTGATGTATATTGTACATTTCCATACAGGTATAACAGTTTTTGAGCCTAGAGGCCTGTGACAAAAGAACATTTTAGACAAAAAAATTTTTCAATGCTGAGTTGGTATGCATCTTATAATTGGAACAACAACTATGAGAGGGCCATATGTTTCAAAAACCCAATATTGTATTCATCCAAAGCCATTGTCCTCCTCAAGAAACCTTAACTCAGTGTTTTTCAAACTGGGTTTCTTGTACCCCAGGGGTTCTGCAAAACGTTGATAACAGTTTGAGCTTTTTGTATGTTGTAATTATTTCTAGCAGCTTACTTGCATAATAATTCTAAACTGTGAATATGAGGTGATATTTAAATATGGCATATTACATTTTCATATTGAATACTTCAGAAAGAAACAGGTGCATAATGTCAGAACATTTGAGCCCGTATGAGAGGTGCTGCTCGACGAAGAAGGGCTAATGTGAACACTGCCTCCCTCCTCATTTAACCAGTGTTTGATTGATTGATTGATTGATTGCATGTCCAATGCATGTAGGCCTTTATTACACTTAACCAATGAGTATGAAAGAAACTAAATACAGGAAAGCTGGACACTGAGGCAGATCTCAGATTACAGCTGTCACACAGTGCTAGATTTAAAACTGATGTGTTCATCCAAACGGCCTCATCTGTCACTCCGAGAAATTAACGTATAATGATTTGTACTGTTTAATTGATTGATTAAGCCGTGAACTGTTACTTAATTTGCCTACAAGCAGACAAAACCCGACAGCTGCATTCATTTTTTCTTTCTTTACTTTGCCTACATTGCCAGCTCTACAACAAGGGTGGGGTTCTGTGAAATATTTCAGTTTGGTTCCACAGAGTGAAAAGTTTGAAAAACACTGGAACTGTTCTTGTATATCGTATACATGAAGTGTTCCCACCCATCCTGCCCAGTTATCTACACCACCATAACTACTTTCTGTAGTTCAGAAGTGATCAGTGTATGACTGTTTTGTTGCCTAGCAACTATTTAGTGCTTATGCATAAGATACATTTGTGCCCCGTCATGTAATGGCTTAAGTGAATATTGTGTTGTGCCATGATGGTAACTAATACAACACGTGTCAGTGATAATGCATATTCATAATGTTATTACATTTAGTAGCAAATTTTAATACTTCATTAAAGTTTATTTTAAGAACAAATTAGGATATGTCCACAGAGCGAAACACTTCTGGTACATTTCCATAACCATAGTCACCATTGAACATTTGTAACATTGGTAACTATGGTAACCAGAAAATTAGTGGTAACATTAGTAACCATGACAGCCTTGGTAGCAAAGGCAACCATGGTAACTTATTATCCCAGTGGTCATGAATGTACATATGTTGGCATGTAACATGTCTCTCCCCCCCCCCCCCCAAAAGTTTAATCAAATTTGAATTTGTTGTTCAGATTTTAGTAAAACTTCCCATTATAAAATTTCACAAAAATCTGTCCCGTGGGATTCGAGTTGTTCCATGCGCACGGATGGACAGACATGACAAAGCTAATATTTGCTCTTTGAAACTTCATGAACACACCTAAAATCTGAAGTGATGAAAGTCAGTTTTGTCATTTAGCTGTTGTACCTCCACGCTTTTGTTTTGTTGCTTGCCAGAGGAACAAAGTAATCCTTGAGAACCACTGGTGTTTCTCTGCATCTTGCAGGTGGCACCATGTCTCAGTTCAGTGCTTGGGGGCAAGAGGGCTAGAAAAGAGCTGTTAAATGTCAATGATGAATACAGTTCCCATTCGTTTGTGAGATGCGAAATTGATAATAACATTTGATACGGCATCTTGTATTAACTGTGCCTGTTTCATCTCAGAAATTGTGTAGTAGACCCCCTGCACACAATCCACTGCCTCTGTACCAGCGCTTTATGTTTAAGGTTGATTTTAGTGCAAGAAATTGTGATCATAAATCTGTGTTTGCTGATGGAGGGGGCTCCAAATCATCATGCTGCCAGTTGTTTATCTGAATATTAAATCTGTATTGTGTTTTGTGTCAGACGTACTGTCATACATGGCAACAAGTCATATTGTTGTGCATGTTTTGTAACTGGTAAACTGTCAACAATATCTTAAATTTAACTTACTCATTTTCCAACCAAGGACCAGAGATGAGGACTCCAACTTAAAGATGCGGGATATAGTAATGTGCTGCCTGGTCTGGCCTGTTGGATGCTGATGGATGGGGATAGACTGATGGTGGAATGATGATCAACAGGGGAAAACTGAAGAACTCACTAACTGCATGGAGCAGAGTCATTTTTGAAAAGCTAATGGTTTCTCAGCTAGTCAAGAAATTCTGTGCATTTTGTGGAACCCAAATGTTCATTACCATATTAACAAGATCTCACCACCTGTTCATATATGGAATGAGGTGAATCCAGATCATGCCTATGTATTTAGGGTCTGTTTAGAGGCATCCTCCCATCTACACTTGGATCTTCCAAGTAGTCTCTTTTGTTAAGGCTTTTTTTTTTTCCCCACCAAAATGCTGTGTATGTATATATATATATATATTTCTTCTGTACTCCATACGTGCTACTTCCCCACCCATCATATCATCTGTAAAGGCAATACAGAAGAAACTGGGGGAAAACCTGCTGTATTGCCGCCTGCCACGAATCTCATTGAAATAAACTGGGAGTGAAGCCAAGGCTCCAGGCTGACATGCCACTGTCTCTCTGCCTGTAATGTTTCACAACCCCATGTAGCAGATAGTAACTGTAAATACATGCACCAGACTGCTTTTCAGTTATCAGTCTTGAAATGGAGGCGTCTGACTGTGAAAGATTAGCATATGACCCCACCACAATCAGAAACATCAAATTCTGAGTGTGATCTTAACCTTTGCTGCACAGCTCATACATGCCTTACAAGATTAGTCTCTAAGCGTCACCACATCACACCAGGGCAGACCAGGCAGTGCATACATTAGTGCCTTGGACAAAGAGAGTTAAGGCATCTTGTTCAGGTAACTGTCAATAAAGTTTTTCTGACAGAAATTCAATCAAGTCTGACAGAACAGCAAGTATGATCCAAATATTTTATCTCTTGCAGTAGTTTATTCCCTAACTGAAGTGATGAACTGTGGTAGCCAGAAAGTAAAGTCGCTTGTACAAGGAATTATTTTGAGGAAGAGCACTCACTGTGTTCTGACTGCAGTGTGCCCAGCAGCATATCATTGCTCACAGTAGGGTGTGTTTTGCTGTGTGCAGTTTTGGAGCCCCACCCTGCTTCTTGTAGGTGTAGTTTTACAGCAAGAAGGTGCTTCTGCAATAGACTTTGAGAACTCCCATTGTGGATGGACATAGTGCCAACATTGTATGAAGGATGTGCCCCATTGTTACTCATTTAATAGTTCTGTTTGTTGAGACGAATCATTGTGACGGATGGATGTGAAGTTGAACCAGAGCAAAAGATGGTGGCTGTGGAAAGTGATGTGTAGTTCTTAATGTAAATTAAGATGCTGGTTTGTGGGAGAGACACGGAGGCTGCGACACAACTGCTGTTACCTTCATCCATGGACTTCCTGCTACAGTGCATCGTACAGCATGGCATTCAAACCACAGCTGCATTCAAGTGAGTGACACTGCTGCATTGCTGCCTTATGTTGTGGAGGTCCAAAGCATAGATGTACTGGACATGCAGTGGAGTCCTGATGTTCAGGATCTTGTCCTTTCATGATGCCATTGTTCTGTTCTGACCTTTAATGACTGGTTGTAGCAAACTGTGCTGGCACGTTAGCTCACTCTCAGCTTAGTCTTTCATTAAGTGAGGATGATTTTCTTCTGTGTGTTGTGGAATGAGACCCCCTTCAGTCGTGTAATGTATTCTTTGCTTCCATTAAGTGTTTTTATTTTATTAAAAATGATCTTTAATGTTTTTTATCCTTTTTGGTGCTATTTTGTGTTTGTATTGGTATTTTGTACACTCTTAGAGCAAGCTAGGCCTTATTCATTGGAAGTGTATTCCAGGATTTGTGACTGTTGTATGAGCCCCAGCTAACTGGGAACACCATGACTACTGTATAAGATTAGAGTTTTTCACATTGCTGTAAATTTAGAATGTGATGTTGCAAGTTAGGGTGATCTATAGCCTGTAGATGGCCACTGACTTTGCAGACAAACCTACTGTCATTATCTTCAGAGTGGAAGGTGTACCATATGTTTATTCAATGATGTTGTCAATTCCTAGGATTAGATACCCTGTTTACATGACTGTAAGGTGACCTGTGCCCCCCCCCCCACCCCCAGTGTTTGAGATGATGAATTAGGAAGATATTCCTGCCTTGTGTTCATGTAATTGTGGTAGTATCAAAGGATACATTATGAAGTGAGCAAAGTTGGAGGTTTTCTCTTCAGTATTGGTGACTGCTTGAAAGGTTATGGACTAGATGCAGTTGGATGTTGGTTGAGAAGGCTTGAAGCCTGCTTGGCACATGTTATTATAAGTGGATTTGTCTTTTGCTCTGGTTTATGTTACTGTATGTGGGACGAGATGGTGATGTGGAGCCACAGTCAGCCAGCATCACAGTGGTACATCTTGGCGAAATATTAGTTACAAGCCTTTGGGATGTGACGCCATGTGGCATGTAGACAGAGTCGGATCACAGTATTATGGCACCTTTGTGCACGTGCAGCTCCCTTACGGCCTGGAGTATGAAGGGAGTGGGGTTCATAGTGCAGGCAGTCGGAGAGAGTTAATATGGCTGCAGCAGTGTAGTCTGTTTCTAAAAACTTAGTTTTGTGCTCGTACCTCAGAACAGCATGTTTATTCCATTTCATGCCTCTTCCATAAATTGTATATTATTTCATATCTTTTCTGTAGATAACACTGTGGTTTCTATTTAGTGCATGCCATACTATAGTACAAGTATTCCATGAAGAGCAGTGTTGCTGTTCAGTTAATAGCAGGCGCACAATGATCTACACTCCTGAACTGCCTGTAACCAACTGACCTGACACCCCTCATGTACTTCCTGCTGACTAGTCCAAGTAGAGTTACTTAAATCAGTTCTTTGCACAGTGCCATGAGATTGCTTGTGGACTCTGCCAGTGTTTTGGACGTACCTCTTAAATGAAGATTTGAGTCATCCGGGATATGATTCTATGCTGCTGGGCCAGTAGTTCTCAACATTTCAGGGTCTTCTGGGACTGCTTGACCAAGAATGTGAAGGTTCTATGATCCTTTGAAACATGAGGATCCATTCTTCCACCAGCACAGTGTTATACCCCAGAAGGCTTGAATCTTCAGCAACACTGTTTTGAAGACTTCAAATCTCGTAACCTCCATGCCATACCTAGTGGTACCTGGGCATTGCATCACCATCTCTGATGTGAGCATGTATCTGATTGCTCTACAATACTCTTGTCCACTCTTACGCAGTTTGTAAGTTCATGTATCATAAATGTAACATACCAATAGATTGTGTTCTTCTTCAGTTCCCAGTTTCCTCTCCTGATTTATTTTCAGGGCTCTGTTGTGCTTTATGTTGACATCAAAACGCTTAAGTCATCAGTGCAACAGTCTAAAGTGACATGCACTTCCATCCTATAGTGTTCCGTATGCCTAGCATGTCGTGCATCAACACCACCTTCACTCCACACAGCACAGTCACAGTTACGTAGCTGAACAAGATATCCCCGATGATATGCAGCCTAGAAGTTAAACCTGCCTCTGCATCCCATCTTATCCATGATTTTCCTCAGTCACCCCATATAAATGCTGCAATAGGGCCTTATTTCCACTTTCAGACCTAAGTAAACCGTTATGCAGGTAAGGACACTGCATATTTCTTTATACCTTGTATAGCTCAGTCATTATAGTAACTAGGCTCCTGTTTGGGCAGTGAAGGAATCAGGTTTTGGTTCCTGCTGGTGGCAAGAGACTTTTTTTTATGCTGCATCCAGGGTTTCCTGTCCGATTGGCACCATGGGAAAAGTGACCAGGGTGTGAAGCCGGCCACTTGCCCGCATTTAATACTGGTTAAGTACGTATGGAATTATGGCTTAACTCCCTCCATGCATCTTCATGGTATGGTGCTAACAGTACATTTTTCACCTTTATCTTCTATTGCAATACACAGGTATATATATGTGGGGCATGTTGTTGTCTGTGTCAGTCACTTGTTAGCATTTACTGTTTCTACATTAATACAAGAATCACAAGAAACTGGGTGGAGAATGCATTGAGCAAGCAGCATAGAGAGGAGAAAAAGAAGAAATATGAGCGAAATTTTGAGAGAAGAAATTAGAACGCAAAATTTATAAATTCTGTTAGAGTATAACTAACAATGTTTGGCCATGTAAACGACAGGCTAGATGGAGACTGGAATTAAAATATAAAGGAAAGAGCCCCATTAGGTGACCTGGAGCAAGATGGTTGAACAAGACATTGGAAGACACCTAAATGAGAGGTAGATAATGGCAAGTGGAATGATAGAAGATTTGGGACTTCTTATCATTTGGCCTGTGTTCAGTGGAAATTATGCTAGAAAAGGAAGGAGGAAAATGGGTGGTGATGGTTCAACTGTAATTAGATAGCAGAGAGCCAGGAGCATAATGAAACATTTAAGAGAGAACTTTTTGCAGTCTCTGAGCCATTATTGCTCGGTGCTCTGTGCATTAATATTCCATTTGAATGTAAATTGCTACAGTTCCAATGACCTCTAAATCCACGTGTGTCACATGTTGTGTCCTTCATGCATGCTAATTGTGGTATGGCTCAATTTGTTAAGCTCAGCTGATCCCTATTGTAACAACACCTGTGTTACAACGCAAGCTCTGCAAACATTGCTGATGCTCTGCCATACCATTCTATCACAGTCACCTGATGTTAGAATTAATTATGCTACTTAAATAGCAGAATAACCTTCTAGTGGCTTCCCATTTAATTTTTATGAGCTAGGGGAACATACTTATTGATTATTTCTTATATGTTGGCGTAATTGCAGAGTAACTTAATTACTTGGTGGGCCATCACTCTCATAAAGACACGTGACTGAAGCACTCAGAATTTTAGTGTCGACTCAGGACATTGTATAAAATGTGAGCATTGGAGGGGGGAGGGGGGCACTGAAGTATCATGTGACTGGGGCCAAATATATGCCACAGTTACCACAGCAGTATTCTGAGCTCTGAGACATGCCAGGATGTGCGATTATCACAACAAGAACAGTTTGCTGACTCGATGATGATGCTATATGTCTGGCTGATCTCTGCTGATCCCCAGATAAACATTTCAGTCTGCAGAAGAACAAAGTGGAACAGATATAAAGGTTGGTTATCTTTGTGTTTTGTATTTAGATTACTTAGTTGAGTGGCCGTTGTTGCTTGGGAGAGTTACTACAGTAAACCATGTAAGAGAATATGAGATTTGAGTGTGTAATAGCTGTGAGTATCAAGGTACATGGTACCTAGGCACTAATGGTTCACAGAAACGTACCTACCAGGTGACATTGTGACGTGGCATTTGCATTCAAAACAAAGACATGTTTCTGCCTGTTTGCTTTTAAATAGAACACCAATGAACTCAAATATGAAGCATTGCTAGCAATACATATTTTTTAAATTTTAGTGAGGACCTGTAAACATCTTTTTGATAATATTCTGATTACATAGTTTAGAAGAGCCCCAGGTTTAGATCCTTGAATCATTGTGTTTGTTATATATATATATATATATATATATATATATATATATATATATGTGTGTGTATGCACTACCTGGTTGCACATTCAGAATCTCTGCATCCTTCTCACGTAGTGGCTCTGTTTCACATAGTTGTTACTATAGACAGCCATTATTCCCTAAATGGAAGGAAGTGTTTGGTCATTGTAATGGATATTGACTGTGTCTTCTATGAGGTAGGAACTGATATATTATGTGGAAGAGTTTAAATATTTTATATCAAAATCACTGCCAACATGCATTTTTTTTTTGTATTGTATCTAACTAATATTTATGAGATGTATTTATTTCTGGTATTTTTTATCGATAGATCTGCTTGTCAGAGAAGTGTCACCATGATGACAGATTTTGTAGAGCAGGCGATGGAGCAATATGCCAAACAGGGATGTCTGCACGAACAGTTTGTGAAACAAGCGAAGGCCACACCTGACACCATCGCTGTTGTTACTTGCACTGGGCACAAGGTAACAAAAAAACTAGTGCCATTTACTGCTTGGCTTTAAAACCCAGGGACTGGGTACAACAAGCCCTTTCTGGAGTTCATCAGTTACGAAACTGATTGTTTCATTTACTTCAGGGTTTTGCCATGTCTTCCTTTCATGAGATATTATAGAGTGTAATTGAAATCTTATGGAACTGTGCAGAGACCTGATCTGAATGGTTCTGCTGGGTTTTATCCACATGCAGCACTAGATGGTTATTGTGTTGCAGGTTACAAGCATTTGTAGCGGAGACACTGTTGTGTGTTGCCCAGCATGAACCACACAAAACATTGTTCCCATACATTACTTGTGCTATACTGTGGCAGTGTCTAAAATAGGAAGCCACAGAGTTATCCATGACAGATATCAAATACTTCATAGTTGAAGAATAAAAGACCAACTTGATGTCACTAGCTATTTTATTTCACTTCTTATGTGCTCAACATGTTTCAGACATTAATATATCCATCATCAGGAGCTTGCGACTATGCTGTTGAATTACCACATTGGTTGTTTTGTTCTCAGCTCGTTGTGTGTTGGAGATTTGGTGCGGCTGGGTTTGAGTGGTGTCCGTGTTGCAGGCTGAAGCCTGCAACATGGGCTGTTCTGATTGACATGCTGTATTGTGCAAAATATTAGAAGTCAAAGTTAAGGCAACACACTTTAATCATATTTGAAGCACTTTCTGACCACAAGACACAGGAGAATTTTGTACTTTTTTTGATCGAAGTCATCCCGATGTGTTATGAAATATTATTATTTTAGAATTTTGTACAGTGTATTCTAGGAAACAAGTGTATCCCATGGAACACACAGTACAGTATTTAGTGACTTCAAACAGACCATAATCTCCTAATTTGAAACTTTTGTCTGTCAAACAATCTTGATAATCTCTTCCCTTTTCACACTGCATGTATAATTTGTTGAATTGAAACAGTTTTCTTAAATAAAATATAATCAACCAGAATGTATGTTGTGTGTCACAGTCTGGTTAACCATTTAAAGAACAGCGGTAACTGTTCATAACATAACACTATGTACTGTGTATTCTGCCCACACAGTGTATGATCCTTACAATAAATTACTGTTATTTCACTAACAACATAAATTGGTTTGTCTTTGTAAGGGGATATGTTGTGTACTGTGGGATTTGGGGAGTGAGTCTGTATTATTTGTACAAACTGCAGACCTCACATGTTTAATTCAGACATTGATGCCGCAGGTAAGCTATGGTGAGCTCGACTGGATGACGGAGCAGCTGGCCATAAAACTGCGCCATCTTGGTGTTAAGAATAATGTCGTGGTTGGAATACTGATGGACCACTGCCTGGAATACGTCATCAGTTACATCGCCATTCTGCGAGCAGGTTTGCACGTCATGTAGCATGTTAGGTGCTATTCATAGGGAAAGGAGACAAACAGCTTTTATGGAGACCATGTCTGACTGACTGACTGTCTGTCTGTCAGTAACCTTGCATCAGCGACTAAACCGTTTGTCAGATTTTTATGAAATTTGGCTTTATATGAAAAGATGATGAGCCAGCACAAGTTTAATGGAAATAGGGTCAGTTGCAGATTCCTCATTTATTGCCTAGTCTGGGTGAAATGCAGTGCAACAGAACTGCACACGATGTCGTTAAGTTTTGAGTGTTGTGAGAGTCGGCACATGAAAATCTGTGCTTTCCTTGTGGGAGCAAACAGAATTACATTTATGTGTTTACCATAAAACTGCGTAACATTTTGAGAGGAAAGAATGCCTTGGTAAGGTCTCTTTACTGTGGAGTACATGATTTTCAGTCTTGTTATTTAGCAGAATCCAGTGAAATTTGCATGGCTGTTGCTGAACTCAGCCATCTCTTTGGAAAGCTTTTGTCTGCTGCTTCTCACAATGCAGTGCAAATTGTGATAGCTTTCATTTGCTGCTCCTCACAGTACACTTCATGTTGTAACAACTTCCAGCACATTATTTTCTCCAAGGAGCCAGGGTAGTTCAGTTAGCCTGGTGACTAGATTCTGAGCTGTAAGACTGGGGCTCATTTCCCAGTAGGAATAAAAGTTCCTTTCTAAAGGCCTGAAGTACCCATAACATGGACCTGTACACTGACCTGCGTTTCACTGAAAAAATTAGAATTGCGTGGAATTATACCTCTACTGATATGTACATATGCATGGCACAGTGCTTAATTAAGCTTCACCATAGCTTTCAGTTTCTTATGGGCATTCTATAGACAAGAAATTTACATGCTGTAACTCATATGTGTCTAGGAGGGGCGTACATGCCCCTTGAGGTGTCCTACCCCCTTACACTACTTCAGTCTGTTCTGGAGGATGCTAAGCCTGTAGCTGTTTGCACCAAAATGCAGTTCTGTGAACGTCTGACTGGAGCCTCAACAGTGCCAGTCCTGTTAGATGCCAAATGGCTGGACAGAGTGCAAGAAGAAAACAGCCAGCTCACTGCATTTGAGCACCCTGTTCAGGTGTCACTGGATGACATGGCATACACTGTCTACTCATCTGGGACCACTGGCAAACCCAAAGGTAAGGGACAAGGGGTATGTTTTGTACCATAGTGACTGCCTGTGTCTGACAGTGGTACTTCACACTGAAGTTGCTGGTGGTCTGCTGTCTGCTTTCTGGGTGCGTGCTGTCTTGATGTAAGTTGTAAGGTCTGCATGATGTGTTCCTTGTTGCATATCCATAGAAATAACAGTGTGGGAAGTCAAATCTCTCTGGGTGTATGTTTCAGTTTGAGAACCACAGTATGGATTTTATTCCTACTGACTGTTTAAGACTATACCATTGCAGGGCACTCCAAACTATACTTTTTCACTTTCCTACAGTTGTGAGGTAGAAGAAGCACTAATGCAACTTTGGAAACGAATAATGAATCTTCAAGCTGCAAGACATGTACGTGGGCATATCCAAAAGTTCCCGGACTGATCTAGGAAGTGTGTCATCCCCGCTGTGTGTTTGAAACTTGGAAATTGTGTATAGTCAAACACAACTGTATCACATAGTTGTATTTAATGGCTAAATGGACAACTACATGTTTCGGCCCGTACTGGCCATCTTCAGGTTTTCTTAAGAGAACTGGCTTAGGATCTTACTATATGTGTGCGCAATGCATATAGTAAGATCCTAAGCCAGTTCTCTTAAGACAACCTGAAGATGGCCAGTACGGGCCGAAACATGTAGTTGTCCATTTAGCCATTAAATACACCTGTGTGACACAGTTATGTTTGACTATATACAATTTCCAATTTCCCGGACTGTGTCAGTAACAAACTATGTGCTTATGTTTGTTACATGTCTTTTTTGTCCCTTTGCAAGTAATCCCCTTCTGAGTTTATAAAACAGGTCCAGCTTTTCTGCTGCTACTGGGAGCACCACTGGACCTAATGTTTTGGACTGACATGTGGGGTGGTCGGCGATTTGTCTTGTAATGCAGGGACATTCTGGAAACAGCACCCTTGTAGCTGCATTTTTATTCCCCAAAATGGAAGAAATCACAAGGATCCAAATCAGACATTAGGTGGGTGGGAGGCCACAGCCATGTTTTAGCAGCCACATATTGCCTATGCTTCTGCTTGTCAGTGAGGAACTGAAGTACAGACGTCATGGACAGAGATCCTCCACATATTCAAGTCCTCCCCCCAGAATTTTTTGGCATGTTCCAAATAGGTGGCCTAACCTTCCAGTGATCTCTAAAATGGTACTTTGTCATTCTTATTTTACTTACTTACTTTCTCCACGTTTTTGTCTGTGTGACCCGTGCAGGGACAACCTGGTTGCTCACAACTGTCTACTGCAAGTTTCGACAAGTTTAAATTGAGAAAAACATTTGCAAGTCTGTGTTCTTCTCATGGCATCAGCAAAAGCTGCCGTGAATGTTTCATGTATCTCTGATGCAATTTTCCCAAGTTTGGACCAGAACTTAACACAGATTTCTTGTTCCTATAAAGCACCCATTAGATATCATGGATTGCACTGGAATGAAACAAAAAGCACTGGACATTGATATTAAATTGGGTCCTGAAGGAAATTTTTGTGACAGGGTGAACTTGTTTGAACAGGGTCATGACATGGTATTGGTGTTCATTGTGTTCTTTTGTGATACTGCCATTAGGTCACAGTATACACTGGTTGGTGAATACTGGTTTGAGAAGGGTGTTGGAGGAAATGCCATAGTTGTCATACTATATGTGCAACATATAAAACATTAAATGTGTGATCATGTTGAAAATTGTTATATGTAGTTAGACGTGAAGGAGCGTAAAGACACGAGATGTAAATCTTTTCAAACCTGCTGCATTTGAGATTGTATTTCTGTGCATGATGTTTTATTTTAGTCTTCTAGGCACGTTCACAAAATTGCAAAAAAGCGACTTTAGCTTCGTCGTGTCCATCCGTCCATCTGTCTGTCCACATGGAAAAACTCGGCTCCCACTGGATATATTTTCAAGGAATTTGATATTTCAGTATTTTAGGAAATCCATTGGTAAAATTCAAGTTTCATTAAAATCAAGTTTTATTAAAGTCTGTAAAGAATAAAAGGTACTTGCTTGAAAACCAATGTACATTTATGATCATATCTCGCTTAATTCTTCATGGAATGAGCAAAGTTTCAGACAAAAGTTGTAGGAAAAATTAAAACACATATTTTGCATTCAATAACTTTTATTTCAAAAACCGTACTATTTGTGAGATAATGTGCAAAAATACTGTAGAGCTGGGCAGGTCACAGATGGCAGTATGGCGCATGTGCATTGGATGATGGATACCTAAGGCTACAAACTTACACTCAGAATATATAATACTTAATGCTTTTCCACTGCAACAGTGATTGTATGCATGCACCTCAATGTTACATTATACAGGGTGATCAAAAAGTCTCTGTGCGCCTGACGATTACAGTACATGGTACAGGTGCACAGAGACTTTTTGATCACCCTGTGCATACGTTGCCTGTCTTGTTTGTTTGCAACAATGATTGTAGCATTTTAAACCTCAGCATTAATTTATGTACCACCTACTTTAAGACTGAAATCTCTACATGTTGCACACATAGAGTATTTGTGTGTTCTCTGTGATTCTTGCAATAACCACCAATTATATTTTTGTAGACATTATTCATGTTGGTTTTTATGATGTTAATGCAGTGTGTTTTCTGCAATGTATGAAATAAACTTTTATGTGTTTCTAAGTAAACTTTGGGCTTCGGAATGGTTTGAGGAAAATAATTGCTGTTTGTCAGGTATTCAGTGTCCACACCGAGGTGCTGTGTTCTCCTACTACTGGCGCCATGTTGCATACCCGTATGGGGAGGAGGAGCGAGAGGCCTGCAATGTGTTCTTTGTGTGGGAAATGCTGCGTCCTCTCTTGAGAGGTGGGTCTGGTAGAATCTGCTTTTCTTGTTTGACGATGATGATGATGATGATGATGATGATGATGATGAGTCTTAAAATCTGGACATTTTGTTTGCTAGGAGAATGTGCATTGTGGTACAGATTTCAGCTTCCAAGTATTGTTTGCAGTAAATACAACTCAAACTTGACTTCATGTTTCTCAAGGGACCATTTAAAATGAATGTAAAATCAAGGAAATTATGAAACCAAAGAAATGAAAGTACATGTTACCCCTCAACATTGAATTTGTTAAATTAGCACTCTTACATCAGAAGTGAAATCTAGTTCAGTCTATTGCATTATGCAATAGACTTTTATAATACGTTTAATTATGATTGCAAATCACATTTCCTACACCCATATTTGTACAAAATTTCCCCTGTGTTTACTGAAGAGGAAAGAATTTTAGAGGTTAATACAGTGTGTTTCTGCTGTCACTGTTCTGAACAGTGCAGCCATCACAGGATGTTGTAGGAGATGCAGGCTTTGTGTGCAATAAATCTACTATGTACAGTGAGATGTTAAAAGGAATGCCCCATATGAGTAGGTCTTATCTTGGTGAATGGCACTGTATGGAGCGAACGAAGTTTCAACATGTTGTTCACATGACAGGAGTATCACTGTATATCATCCCAGATGATGTGATATACGATCCGCCACAGCTGGTCACGTTTCTCACAGAGAATCGCATCACTCGCATGGTCTTCACTCCGTCTTTACTGCAGGCTGTACTGGAGTTCAAGGGTCTGGATCTCAACAAGGCTTTCCAGTTCATGAGGTATGTATGTATGCCAGACATACCTGATGTAACCTTAGTCTACGCATACCCTTGTGACAATATATAAAATATATTAACACATTGCCGTTGGGCTGGTCTTTTAATTAAATACCCCCTGGTGACCGGACGTTTTAAACGCTTTTAATGTTCATTCCCATAATATTTTGCAGGCTTATCGTTCTAAAGTAAGGTTCAAGAGCGGTCTGTCTGCTTGTAACTTGAGATGCAAACATCCTGCAAGAAGCTGACAATGACCTTGAAGCGATCAGTGTGTCAGACCAGCTCGAAAATGCGCGTGTTGGACGTCGTGTAAGAAAACGCAGAAATGCGGGGCCCGTCAACAATGCATGGGTGAGCAATCACACATTTCTGCGTAAGCCGACGGCAATGTGTTAAAATAAACTGTCAATACAACTAAAATTTTTTATCGCCAGTATTTACTATTCATTACAACATGTTTGAGCCAGCTTGGCCATCCTCAGGTAACAAAAAATACCAAATACTTGGGAGGTTAATGGAACTTTAAGTCCTACAAAAAGAAATGAGATTTCATTTTTACATAAAGATAGGATCTTCTTGGATGTGCGCTGTGTATTTTCACAGATGGTTACTACTATTTTGGAGAAATCTGCTGCCTCCATCATTGTGGAAGCAATGTTGGTTTCCATCTGTCAAACTATGAGATGTCACATCCAGGGATACTTTAACCTTGACAATGCCATAGGATGCTGATGTGTGTAACACACTCAGGGTAGGTTATTGCACATGTGACAGGCAGGTGTGGCTGTGTGGTGAAGTGGTGACGGTGGCTCTGAAGGACCGGTTCACTCAGTTATTCCCACATATTCAGCTCTTGAACCTGTACAGCATTTCAGAGTGCCATGACATCACCTGTTCTGGTAAGTTTATCATTATCATATGTCTTGCAGCTTTAGGCCTAACTGTATCATTGTTGTGCTTCATGACAAGTTCCTTGGTTCAACAGCCCAGTGGCCAGCCATCCTCTCTCAGATTTCCCTCAGTTCCTGTATGCCAGGGTGTGAGACTCAGTTTCTCACAGAACTGCTGATGAGCACACTACTGTCCTTCAGAACACCAAGAACCACTCACCTGGCATAGTGTCATATCGCAGAAGATCTGAATCCTCATTTGCCAGGATATCAGGCCTGTCTTAACCTTTTAAAGACGAAGCGCAGACTGCTTAATTTAAAGACCCAGTTCATACTGCGCAGTAAACACTTTTCATTTCAGTTATAAAAACCAATCAGTTTATGCTGTAAGTAGCACAAGTTGCTGTTTGTTCTCAGATAAATACAAAACACTTAAATACAGTGTGGCAGAGCATACAATTGTTGAATGTTAAACTTGTTGGTGCATCATGTAACCAGTAGGCTTTAAAAGGTTAAATATGCCATGAACACTTCCTTTCATTGGTCATCCTAGCATCCAATGCTGTGTAGCCTGAGATACTGAAACCATTGCTAAGTGCAGTATGGTATGTACACAGATGTGTTTCCTGTGCAGATCTGTCCCTTGGGAAGTTACCTGTGGAGCCGCTCAAGTTCTGTCCTGTAGGAAAACTGCTGCCTGGAGTGCAGGTTGTCGTGATGGATGACAACATGACTGTGCAGCCCACTGGTGTCAGAGGGGAGGTACACGTCACAGGGCCGTCACTTTCTGTGTTTGATAGTCTTACTGTGAAGTGAAACAAGCAGCACTTTACAGCATTCATGGGTTGCTGTAGGCTTTAATTTTAAAGAAATGCTATAACTTACAGATAATTATGTGAGAACTGTGTTGTGTAAATTAAAGTTGTTCCATTGTGTGCCATTAAGGCGTACGGGTAAATAGTGGTACAGCTCCACTCATTCTTCAGCACTGCACTAAACAGGGTGAGCTTTTGGCTTCATGTCCAGGTGTCTTTACCCTGGGGGATAAACCCCACTACCCATCCAATAGGAAAGTAGGTGGTGCCCAGAACTTCTCTGGACATTTGCAGAAGAGAAAAATGTCTTGCCCTTGCCAGAATTGAACCATAAATTCTCAGTCATCCATCCAGTAGCGTGGTCACTATATCAAATGCACCTTCCCAGCTCCCCTGTTTCTTATTCGTTTATATCATTGGCCATTAATTAGAGTGACATATTTCTCATGCATTAATTGATAGTGACATTTCTTTAATCTGCTGTGACTCAGTTCCCACACTCTCATTTGTCTTCTTGCTTAAAGACAAGGTGCCTTTACACTTCATCAGGTCTTTTTACCACTTAAAGTACAGTGGTAGCTATGTATACCACACTCTTTAGCATTCATAAACACAGTGTATGTGTGTGTTTGTATGGTCCTTGTAACAAACATTGACATCCCTACACAGCACTAACTGGATGGCTATCTTAATGTACTCATAAATGGACTGTGTGCTCTGTGAAGTAGGAACTGGAACATTATGTATGATTTAGATGCACTTTTGACTTTCAACTTAGTGGGTTAGTCACCAGTCTTTTGTTGCAGAACCTGGGTTAGGGCCCACGTCAGTCCATATCAGATTTGTGATGGATGAAGTGGCACTGAGACAGGTTTTTCTCACAGTGCTTTGGTTTTCCCCCTGTCAATATCATGTCACCAGTTCTCCATACTCATCATCTATGTGCTGCTCTTACCAGAAGGACAAATGGGAAAAGCCTGGGAATCTTCAAACAAAGCATTGCTCTTTTGGATGTCAAGAGATCCTTGAACAGAAGAGTACTTTTGTAGTGGAGATCAGACAGTTCTCACTACTGTGAGATGTCAACTGCTTGTGTGTATTGTTGTTAGTTGTCTTGTGTGTATTGTTGTAGTTGTCTTGTGTGTATTGTTGTCATCTTATGTGTATTTGTTGTACACTGTGTGTGTTGCTGTTTTTACTTTAGATGCCGGATTGCTGGCTAGAAGTCAGTATTCGGAAGATCCTGCGACCGGCCACCTCAACACAGGTTTTTCTTGGTTTCCCTGTGCCTAAAAGCAAATGCTGAGATGGTTTCCAAGATTCCAAGTTGCCACTACATGCTTCTCATGTAGCCCTCCCAACTTAAATTTATTAGTAAACAATTTCATATTTTGTATACATGTAAATTAATCACTGCCACCAGGTGACAACCCAATTGCAGTTTATTATTATTATTATTGTTATTATTACAGATATATGTTAAAGGACCAACGCTTGCAATTGGCTATCTGAACCGACCTGAACTGAATGCTGAGCGGTTTGTTACTGTGCCGGAGCATGGCCGACTGTATCGAACAGGAGACTGGGGCTATGTTCTCAGTGACGGGAGCCTTGAGATATGTGGCCGCTGTGACTCCATGGTTAAGATACGAGGTTACAGCATTGAGATTCAGGTTCGTTAAACACTGAAAGTGTGACATCAAGATGGGTGCCAGTATCTTAGAGGTATGTGCTGACCCCATAAAATGACACCACATTCCAGGATATCGCAGTTTTAACTACAAGTTAATTTGTTTAATGATTCTGTATTTTTGCAAAGTTTGTACTGATACTGTGACAAGAAGTCATATATATATATATATGGTGTATGTAATGCTTCTGTTTGTTTGCCTAAGGCACTGGTCACTAACAGAAGTTTAAAAAGTGACTGTATATTTTCCCTGCCCATGCTGTAATACTGTACAAGGGTTGTGGCTGTATTGCTCCATGTATTCTTACCCTCAGCACTTCATAGAGGTGAGTGAGTGGTCAGCTTCACACTGGCCGCTTTAGGTTTTATGCAGTGCTGCTGCCTCATTTGTGTGTGCTATGTAGTGTGATGTGATCAGATGACTATAAGGGATGAATTGGGAAGGATGTGGAAGGAAGCAGTTATTGCATGTGTTAAGTGACTAGGTTCTGTTTCTTTTTAGTCTAAATATCATGCATAGATGGAGGGATAGTTTATTTATTCTGGAACAAACATGGTCAGATAAGTAGAATATTTTACACACCACAATTTAGAGTAGGTATACTGTGTTTGTCATTGTTATTGTTGTTAATGTTTTATATAGTTATGGTGGCAGTAGCTCATACTGCATGGTGTTAAAGGACAATGTTCAATGGTAAATAATCAATTGGAAGATCTGATGAAAATAGCATAAAACTTAACCTGGACTGCTGGTCAACAGTAAAGATTTCAGAACTGGGGCCTACCAAATACAAAGCCCTTGACTGCAGTGTTTGGTTTTGAATATTTAGAGAGCTTCACATGTGGTGTGTCGCACATTAGTGGAATTTACGGGACTTACAGACCGCAAGTGTTGTATGTTTTTATGATGGTACCATCTGCAGGCTGTAGAGGCAGCACTGTTGGAGCTCCACATTGTCAACACTAGCTGTGTTGTGGTGGAAGGTGATGAGGGTCGTGACAAGTTCCTGGTGGCTTACATTGTGCCTGAAGGCAAGACATCTCAGAAAGAAGTGCGAGCTGCCCTCAAAAAGAGGCTGCCACTGTACATGATACCGTCCATATTTGTCTTTCTCGAGAGGCAAGTAACACAGCTCTGTAGTTAGCATTTTATTTTGTAATATTTTTTGTTTACTTAATGCTTTCATCACTGAAGCTTATTTAATAACAACAGTAAAGCTCACCCTCTGCACACCATGAAGGCATGTGGCCCATCTAGACATTTTCAAGAAGAAAAAAATCTCTTGCCCACGCCAATAATTGAACCATGCATCATCCAGTCTGTAGCATAATCACTGCACTGACTGAGCTATGCCAGCTTCACATCTAAATAATAGCTCTATTTACACGTCAGTGCCTAGCTCACAGTAAATACCTTGCATTTGCATTACCAAGGCCAGCCTGTTAATTCTGTGGAGGTAAAAAATTGCATTGCATTGTAAGAATCACACAAAACACATCAACACACTGTGTGTGTAAGATGCAGAGTTGATGGGTTGTTATAGCATATTTAGAGGCTGTATTAAACTAAATGACAGTGCAGTCTTAAAGGCCCATCAACTGTACCTTTTACAGCCTGCCTATACTGGAGTCATCAGGGAAACTCGACAAGAAAGCTCTACCCAGAATGTCAGTGACAGGTGATGTCAATTCTGACAATCTAGATGATCCGGAGTTCACACCATTCGAGCGCAAACTGGCTGCCATCTGGTGCAGGGTGTTGAAACTGAAAGCCATTGATCTACATGAGAACTTCTTTGATCTTGGAGGGTAAATACCTGCATTGTTGACAATGTTGCAACATATGTATCTGCACTGTGGAGAGTGTTGCAACATTCATCCTATGGCTGAGTCAATACCTACCCTATGTCCTCTTCACTGTGCTACCATAGCTCAGGCAGTGAGTTACAAAGGCCTAAGTTCTGTACCAGGACAGCAGGACAGTCAATGTGACATCCATACTAGACAGACAGGTACTGGGACAGGTTTCTGTTACAGAACTTCTGTTTTATCCTCTTAGTATCATTTCACCAGTGGTCCATACATATTGCGCAACAAATGCTGGTACAGTACATTACAGTACCAGTGTGCTAGTCACACTTCACTGGTACAACTCAACAAAGAGCACACACATAACAACAGTACCAAAGGACTAGTCACTCTTTGCTGCTGCAAGTAGACAAAGAGCATGCACATAACTGTGCACACATTCTGGAGCTGCGTTTGTCAACATCCCCTTCCTTCTTCCTTTAGTCAATTTCTTTTGAGATCGCAAGCCCATATAACTGTGAATATTTTGTTGTTTATTGTTGTAAACAGCCTGATGATGGCCATATTGGCCAGAACTTATTGCTGATTGTGTGTTAAAGAAATAAAATTGTTGTGTCTGGACTGGACATATTATATTTCTGATTATTTTTATCCTTTAATTTTCTGTCTTCATTATTATTATAACATTTAAAATTTTCAATGTGGTACGGATTCATAATGTTCTCCCAGCAGTGTTGATCTGGGATGTGATGTGATGCTACATCATTTGGGTGTGTAGTTCATGTCATTTCAAAGGCACTATCTACCAAATTACATGCATGTCGCTTTACAGAGGACTGTAATCTGAGTATTCAAATAATTAAGAACCTCAAGACTTACATTCTTGTGTTCCTTTCCAGACACTCACTACTTGCCACACGCCTAGTGAGTGAGGTGAATGAAGAACTGGGCCTTGAGCTCAGCATATCAGACATGATGCAGCATTGCACACTGCAGTCCATGGCAAGCTTTATTGAGAACCCAACAGTTAAGAAGGCTGGTGTTAACCTTGACCTACAGGCTGTGGTAGACGTGCATTCACAGGACAAGGCTCCGTGAGTTGCTTTGTTATATTCTAGGAACTGTGATAGGCATGAATTCACAGGACAATGATCTTTGAGTTGCTTCATTAGGTCCTAGGTATTGTGGTAGCCATACATTCACAGTACAAGATTCCATGATTTGTTCTGTTACAGTGTGTGGGCAGTGACACAGATGCATTCATAACACATGGCACTGTGTCTACAGCTGCATACAGTAGGATCCTGATTCCTGTCAAGTTTAAGGTTTTGACTGGCCATCGTATGTAAGGTCTGCATGCTACCAGAAACATACCTACTGAAAACCACACTTCTGCTTCATATTAAGAGTGTCTTGGAATCCAAACTTGGCTTAGAGGTTTCATATACTGCCTTAGGTTTCTTGCAGTTATGTACCTTCATTCCTTCCATCCAGTTCATCATTTGAAGTCATCCAACCACACGCCACATAATTTCAACACTTAATAGTATGTTACATAACAAACAATGTTTGTGTCACAGCACTTAATGTATTTCATACAAAATAGGTTCTCATTGTAGGTTGGACGTACACCTGCAAGCATTCTGGCGTTCATTTCAGTTGTCCAGCTCTGTTTGGCGTCATGACAGAGTTCTCTTGACAGGAGCAACAGGATTTGTTGGTGCATTCATTCTTAAGGAACTGCTGCAAAATACTGAGGTGTGTTTTTGGTGGGAGCTGTCACCATAGACATATTTTGTGTACTCTCCATGCATGCTACATGCATTCTTACTGTGATTAAGTAGAAAATAAAGATCATGGGGAGTAATAAATACACAAAACTTGGAATGAGCAACCACAAGGAAAGAGACTGACGTTAGATATTAGATTATAATATTAAAACAGGTCATAGAGAGATATAGATTTGGAGGATGGGTCAGCTGGTTCTTAATGTGAGTCACTGGTCTTTTGTGACCACAGTGGTGAACTTGTAGGTTGTGTAACTTAATTTTGTGATCAGTTGGATCACTGTCAGCTTCACAGTGTTACCCTGGAGTTTATTTAGTTAGTTACTTGCAAATAAATAGAAATAAGAAAGGATTTTAATGATTAGTGTTTTGCCATGTACCTCATATAACATTTTCAGAAGGAACCATCGAAGTACACAACGGTTAGCAGCAGTACCTGTTTTATTAGAGCTACTGCTTACTGTGGTCCTAGTATAATCACTACCAAACAGAAGCATGTGAGTTTGTATAGGAGATTACATAGGTTTCTCTGTATTACCTGAGTTACATAATGCAATAAAATATATCTATTGCTTCTCCTGATAACGGTCATGTAAACACCAAAACATGTCCCAGTTCTAATAAAACAGGTATTGACAGTAATCTCTCCCCCCCCCCCCCCCCCCCCCCCCCCCCCCCCCCCCCCCCCCCCCCCCACGCCCCCCCCCCCC
>Ga0131853_10004638_pt1 | contig 24633 bp, 16 predicted proteins | sample TergutLab28metaG_FD_92764 | JGI IMG/M metagenome (GOLD analysis project Ga0131853, IMG submission 92764) | Labiotermes labralis P1 segment gut microbial communities from Petit-Saut dam, French Guiana - Lab288 P1 (version 2) (version 2) | ecosystem: Host-associated > Arthropoda: Insects >...
CCGCAACAAGTGGATGGGCGCCGCGCTGGCCGACCTCGCGGCCGCGCGCCCGGACGCGATCGTGGTCGAGATGGGCCTGCCCGGCCCCGGCGCCCCCGGCGCGGTGCAGATCTTCACCCACGGCGCAACGGCGGCCTCCGGCGTCGCCGCGGCCGAGGTGCTGGTCGGCGGGCGCTGACTGACCCCGGTCCGCGCACGGCGCGGACCGGGCCCGGGTCCGGCGGTGACCGCCGGACCCGGGACGGCAGACGGCGTCAGGCGGCGAACGACTCGCGGACGGTGCCGCCGACCACCGCGCACCAGGTGCTCAGGTCCACCTTGCCGGTGGGACGCAGGCCGTGCAGGCGCTGCATGTCCTGGACGGCCTTCATGGTGTTGTGGTCGTACTCGCCCGTGACGCTCACGGTGTCGGCCCAGCCCTTGCGCGCGAGCATGAACTGCACGGCCTGCACCGGCAGTCCGGTCGCGTCCTGGTGGACGTCCGGCGCCAGCGCCTCCCAGGTCGCGGTGTCGAACGTGCAGTCCGCGGTCACCGGGATCCCGTGCGCGGTCTGGAAGTCCGAGACCATCGGGTTCATGTCGAAGCCGAACACGCCGTCGATCGCCAGGTCCGTGTAGCCGGCGTTCACCAGCAGGTACTGCGCCACCTCGACGACCGGCCCGTCGACGAAGCGCCAGATGTCCGGCCAGCGGCGCGCCGGCGCGGCCGACGCCGGGACCCCCAGGGCCTTGAGGACACGGGTGCGCACCTGCGGGAACTGGGCGTAGAAGGCGATGCCCGGGCAGTCCGTCGTGTAGAAGTCCCAGTGGCCGAAGATGTCCCAGGCGTTGAGGCGGAACTTCTGGCAGACCGCCACGCAGAGCTCGACGAGGGAGTCGAGGAGTGCCTGGGGCGGCGTCTCGGTGATGTAGGTGCCCTCGTTCTCGATGCCGATGGCGTTGCCGTTCTCGCCGGGACAGTGCGCGGCGCTGACCTGGTGCTCGCCGGCGTCGAGGGTCTCCAGGCTGCGGTGGCGGCCTTCGAGGACGTAGCCGCCGCGGCTGACGGTGAAGTGCTGTCCGGTGTCCGCCCAGCCGTTGGTGTCCATGTGCAGGTTCTGGCAGTCCTTGGCCAGCTGCACGGCGTGCTCGCGGGAGTAGTCCGTGACGTTCGGGAACGCCATGTGGTGCAGGATGATCTTGTTGGTGGTGTTGCCGGTGATCTGGATCGGGCTGGACGGCGGGCGGGCGCCCCAGGTGTCGCAGTCGATGATCCAGGGGAACGACGAGGAGGGGGTTGCGGGTGTCGCGCCGGCCGCGACCGGGAACGCGACCTCCGTCCCGACGACGGCGGCGACCGCCGTACCCAGGCCGACCCTGAACAGCGTGCGGCGGTCGACCTCGTGCTCGTGCATGACCATGCGTGCTCCGCGGGCAACGTGGCAGCTTCTTCCGGCTACCACTGGGCAGACGGAGGATATTTCCATGAGTTGACGGGGTGCCAGATATCTGCGCGGGCAAAATCTGGCGCGTACGTGTCATGCCAGCAGCGAAAACCAGGTGAGAGCTGTCAGTGGTCCCGCCTAGGGTCGTCTGGTGATGCCTGCCGCCGCCCCGGACCCCGCGCCCCCCACCCGCTCCCGATCCGCCACCCGATCGCTGCTGCGGCTGGGGCCGTACGTCAGACCGATCCGGTCCAGACTGGGGATCTCCGCGGTGGTGGCGGTGGCCGCCTCCCTGATGGCGCTGCTCATCCCGCTGGTGCTGAAGTGGATGGTGGACGGCCCGGTCACCGACCACGACCCGAACGGGGTGTGGCTGGGCGGCGGCCTGGTGCTGCTGCTGGGGCTGCTGGAGGCCGGTCTGTTCGGTCTGCGCCGCTGGCTGGTCGCCCGCCCGCTGGCCGGCGTCGAGGCCCGGATGCGGTCCGACCTGTACCGCCACCTCCAACGGCTGCCGGTGGAGTTCCACGACCGCTGGGCGTCCGGGCAGCTGCTGTCCCGGGCCACCATGGACCTCCAGATCCTCCGGCTGTTCATGGCGTTCCCGCTGGTCTTCCTGGTGGTCAACGCCGCCACCGTGCTCATCGGCTTCGCGATCCTGTTCGCCCAGTCGTGGCTGCTCGGGCTGGTGCTGCTGGTCCCGGTCGTCCCGCTGATGATCCTGTGCTCGTACTTCGAGACCCACTACGCGCTGGCCGCCCGCAAGGCCCAGGACCAGGCCGGCGACCTGGCGACGGTCATCGAGGAGTCGGTGCTCGGCATCCGCATCATCAAGGCGTTCGGACGGCACCGCACCCAGGCGCGCTCCTTCCGCAACCAGGCGCAGGGCCTGTGGGGCACCGAGATGCGCAAGGCCCGGCTGCTCTCCGACATCTGGGCCGTCATCATGACGCTGCCCGAACTGGCCATCGGCGCGGCGCTGGTGGTCGGCGTGCTCCAGGTCTCCGACGACAAGCTGTCCGCGGGCACCCTGGTGGCGTTCCTGTCGACCGCCCTCGCGCTGCGCTGGCCGGTGGAGTCCATCGGCTTCCTGCTCGCCATGAGCAACGAGGCGGCGACCGCCGCCGACCGCTACTTCGAGGTGCTGGACACGCCCGAGGCCGACACCGACGGCCGGCAGGCGGCGCTGCGCGGCGACGGCGTCCGGCTGGCGGGCGTGCGGTTCCGCTACCCCGACGCCCCGGCCGGCACCCCCGACCTGCTCACCGGCGTCGACCTGCACATCCACCCCGGCGAGACGATGGCCCTGGTCGGCGCCACCGGATGCGGCAAGACCACCCTCACCGCGCTGCTGCCGCGCCTGCACGACGCCACCGGCGGCCGGATCACCCTGGACGGCGCGGACATCGCGGAGCTGCCGGTGGGCCGGGTCCGCGAACTGGTCGCGGTCGCCTTCGAGGAGCCGACGCTGTTCTCCGCCTCGGTCCGCGAGAACGTCGCCATGGGCGCGGGCCCCGGCGGCGCGGACGACGCCGACGTGCGCCGGGCCCTGGACATCGCCCAGTGCGACTTCGTGGACCGGCTGCCCGACGGCCTGGACACCCAGGTCGGCGAGCAGGGCCTGAGCCTGTCCGGCGGCCAGCGGCAGCGCCTCGCGCTGGCCCGCGCGGTCGTCGGCCGCCCCCCGTTCCTGGTCCTCGACGACCCGCTGTCCGCGCTCGACGTGCACACCGAGGCGCTGGTCGAGGGCGCGCTGCGCGAGGTGCTCCAGCGCACCACCGCGCTGGTCGTCGCCCACCGGCCGTCCACCGTGCTGCTCGCCGACCGCGTCGCGCTGATGTCCGGCGGGCGGATCACCGCGGTCGGCACCCACGCCCAACTGCTGCGGGACAGCGCCGAGTACCGCCATCTGATGTCCGGGACCGGACAGGACGACGGCGGCCGCGACCACGACCGCCACGAGACCGCCGACCTGGAGAGGAGCGACGCCCGATGACCTCCGTGGCCGACCACGAGGAGCAGGCGCTGGAGCCCGGCGCTCCCGCCCCCGTCGCCCCGGGCGCCGCCGACCCGTTCGACCGGGACGTGCTGCCGGCGCCGAAGAACGCCCAGCTCACGCTGCTGCGCTCGCTGCTCGGCCCGCACCGGGCGCGGGTGTGGACCGCCGCCGTGCTGCTGCTGATCCAGCAGGCCGCGGTGCAGGCCGGGCCGCTGCTCGTCGCCTACGCCATCGACCACGCCATCCCGCAGGTGCGGCACGGCCGGCACGGCGCGCTGATCGCCGTCGCCGTCGGCTACCTCGGCTGCGGCCTGGCGTCGGGCATCCTGCAGCGCGGCTTCATCCGGGTGGCGGCCCGGGTCAGCCAGGACGTGCTGATCGACCTGCGCGGGCGGATCTTCCGGCACGCGCAGTCGCTGAGCCTGGACTTCCACGAGCGCTACACCTCGGGCCGGCTGATCGCCCGTGCCACCTCCGACGTCGAGGCGATCAGGGAACTGCTCACCGACGGCCTGGAAGAACTGGTCGGCGTGGTGCTGTCCGCGGTGTACATCACCGCGCTGCTGATGTTCCTCGACTGGAAGCTGGGCCTGGCCACCCTGGTCAGCTACGTGCCGCTGTACTGGGCGATCCGGGTCTTCCAGCGGCGCTCGATGGTGGCGTACCGCAAGCGGTCCACCGCCATCGCCGCGGTGATCGTGAAGTTCACCGAGACCATGAACGGCATCCGCCCGGTCAAGGCGTTCCGCCGCGAGGAGCCCAACGACGAGGCGTTCGCCGCACTCAACCACCGCCACGAGCGGGCCAACGGCGACGCGATCCTGGAGATGGCCCGCTACGTCGTCGGCTCCCGGCTGATCGCCAACGTCACCATCGCCGCGATCGTGCTCTGGGGCGCCTACCGGGTCGCCGGGGACACGATGGCGCTGGGCGTGCTCGCCGCGTTCGTGCTGTATCTGCGGCGGCTGTACGACCCCATCGACCGGCTGGGGATGTTCCTCAACTCCTACCAGTCGGCGGCCGCCTCGCTGGAGAAGATCGCCGGACTGCTGGCACAGGCGCCGGCCGTCCCCGATCCGGCCCACCCGGTGCCGCTGCCGGAGCGGACCGGCGGCATCCCCGGGCGCGAGGTCGCCTTCGAGGACGTGCGGTTCGCCTACCGCACCGGCGGCGAGGTGCTGCCGCGCTTCGACCTGCGGCTGCCGGCCGGCCAGACCGTCGCCGTCGTCGGCGCGACCGGCGCCGGCAAGTCCACCCTCGCCAAGCTGCTGGCCCGCTTCTACGACCCGACGTCGGGCCGGGTGACGCTGGACGGCGTGGAACTGCGCGACCTGGCCCAGGCCGACCTGCGGCGGGGCGTGGTCATGGTGACCCAGGAGGCGTTCCTGTTCTCCGGCACGGTCGCCGACAACATCGCCATCGGCCGCCCGGACGCCACCCGCGAGGAGGTCGAGGCGGCGGCCAAGGCGATCGGCGCGCACGACTTCATCACGGCGCTGCCGGACGGCTACGACACCGACGTCCGCAAGCGCGGCGGCCGCATCTCCGCCGGGCAGCGCCAACTCGTCGCCTTCGCCCGGGCGCTGCTCGCCGACCCGGCGGTGCTGATCCTCGACGAGGCGACGTCGTCGCTCGACATCCCCGGCGAGCGGGCCGTCCAGCACGCCATGGCCACCGTGCTCACCGGCCGGACGGCCGTGATCATCGCCCACCGGCTGTCCACCGTCGAGATCGCCGACCGCGTGCTGGTGATGCAGGGCGGCCGCATCATCGAGGACGGCACCCCCGCCGAACTCGTCGCGGGCGACGGCCACTTCGCCGGCCTCCACCAGGCCTGGCGCGACAGCCTGGTCTGACCGGGCCCTCGGGGGCACCGGTCCGGGGGAGCGATCTGCCGCCCGCGTCCTAGTGGTGGGGCGCGCGGCGGAGGTTGCGGACCGCGGGGACGGAGAGCAGGGTCGAGGCGACGGCCACCGCGACGACGCTGCCGGCCAGCAGGACGTGGCGGGCGCCGAAGGCCGCGGCGGCCGGGCCGGCCAGGGCCTGGCCGACCGGCAGCATCGCCACCGAGCCGGCGACCTCGTAGGCGTGGATGCGGTTGAGGATGGCCCCGGGCACCTGCGTCTGCACGGACGTGGCCCAGTTGACGCCCCAGTAGGCCGATCCGACGCCTGCCACGAACACGCAGGCGCAGATCGCCCCGACCGGCAGGGCGAGGCCGACCGAGAGCGGCATCAGGGCGGTCAGGAAGAGCGCGCAGGACCCGGCGCGCAGCTGCCGTTGCGCCCGCAGCCGGATCGCCAGCAGCGCGCCCACCGCGGTGCCGCCGCCCATCGCCGAGTTGACCAGGCCGTAGGCGCCGGCGCCGTGCGCCGGGATGATCTGCCCGGCGGACAGCGGGACGTAGGGGCCGGTGGTGCAGACCATGAACACCATCCACACCACGATCACCGACCACATCCAGGTGCGGGCCCTGAACTCCCGCCAGCCCTCGACCAGATCGGTGCGGAATCCGTTGACAGCCTTCGTCAGCCGCGGGGCCTCCGGCGCCAGCCGCAGCAGCACCAGGCACAGCGCGCTGGTGGCGTAGGTGGAGGCGTGCACCAGGAACACCACCCCCGGGGAGGTGAGCCCGATCAGCAGGCCGGCGAAGGCCGGGCCGAGCAGCGCCGCGGTCGACTCCGCGGTCCTGGTCACCCCGTTCGCGCCCTGCACGTCGGTGGCCACCCGCACCAGCGTGCTGGCCACGCCGGGCTGGAAGAGCGCGGCCATGGTGCCGTTGACCACGGCGATGGCCACGACCTCCCACAACCGGACCTGGTGGGTGAGGAAGAGCACCGCGCCCAGCGTCTGCGTGCCCACCCGCACCGAGTCCGCGCCGATCATCAGGGCCCGCGCGTTGAACCGGTCGGCGAAGACCCCGCCGAAGATCACGAATCCGGCGAAGCACGCGGTGGACGCGGCCATCACCAGGCCGATGTCGCCGGCCGAGTAGCCGTACGTCAGCAGTCCCGCCGACAGCGCGACCGGCAGCATGGTGTCGCCGAGCATCGCGACGGTCCGGGCGATGAAGTAGAGCCGGAAGTTGGGCGACCACAGGCGCCCGCCGGGCCCGCCGACTGCGGCCCGGCGGATGCCCGGTTCCGTGCGGCTTCCCGTGCCGCTCCCCGCGCCGGGGGCGGTGCCCGAACCCGTGCCGGTGCCGGTGTTCTTGCTGGTGCTGGCGGTGTCGTCGGGACCTGGACAGGGCAGGGCGGCATCGTGACCGGACGAGGGTGAGCTCACCGGGCCAATATGGACTGGACCACTCAGTGCCGTCCAGGCGATTCCGGAGCGCGGACCTCCCGCACCCGGAACAGCCGCACCGAGCGGCCCGCGACGGTCACCGGCTCCCCACCCGGAACAGCCGCACCGAGCGGGCCGCCACGGTCACCGGCTCCCCACGCGGAACAGCCGCACCGAGCGGGCCGCCACGGTCACCGGCTGCCCGGCCGGCACGGCCTCGTGCCCGTCCGTCCAGGGCTCCTCCGCCGCCGTGTCCAGCACCGGCTCGTACGCGGCCGCCCAGGGCCCGCCCGGCAGCACGAACGGGATCGGGATGTGCCCGGCGTGCACCAGCAGCAGGAAGCTGTCGTCGACGACGGGCTCGCCGCGCACGTCGCGCTGCGGGATGTCCCGGCCGGACAGGAACATCCCCAGCGTCGAGGACGCCGCGAACCAGTCCCCGTCCGTCATCTCCCGCCCGCCGGGCTCGAACCAGGCCACGTCGCGCAGCCCTTCGGGTGCCAGCGGCGTGCCGGAGAAGAACCCGCCGCGCCGCAGCACCGGATGGGCGTGGCGCAGCGCGACCAGCCGGGCGGTCAGCTCGCGCAGCCCGCGCCACCGCGGGTCGTCCAGCAGCGACCAGTCCACCCAACTCGTCTCGTTGTCCTGGCAGTACGCGTTGTTGTTGCCGCCCTGGGTGCGGCCCATCTCGTCGCCGGCCACCAGCATCGGCACGCCGGTGGACAGCAGCAGGGTGGCCATCAGGTTGCGCAGCTGGCGGGCGCGCAGCGCCAGCACCTCGGAGTCGTCGGTCGGGCCCTCGGCGCCGCAGTTCCACGAGCGGTTGTCGTCGGTGCCGTCCCGGCCGTCCTCGCCGTTGGCCTCGTTGTGCTTGCCGTTGTGGCTGACCAGGTCGCGCAGCGTGAAACCGTCGTGCGCGGTCACGTAGTTGACCGAGGCGTAGGGGCGGCGGCCGCCCCAGTCGTACAGGTCGCTGGAGCCCGACAGCCGGTAGCCGAGGTCGCGCACGTCGCCGGCCGCGCCGCGCCAGAAGTCCCGTACGGTGTCCCGGAAACGGTCGTTCCACTCGGTCCACAGCGGCGGGAACGCGCCGACCTGGTAGCCGCCGGCGCCCACGTCCCACGGCTCGGCGATCAGCTTGACCCGGCGCAGCACCGGGTCCTGGGCGATCACCGCGAGAAACGGCGAGAGCATGTCGACGTCGTGCATCGAGCGGGCCAGCGCCGCGGCCAGGTCGAAGCGGAAGCCGTCGACGCCCATCTCCGTCACCCAGTACCGCAGCGAGTCGGTGATCAGCCGCAGCACGTGCGGCTGCACCACGCTGAGGGTGTTGCCGCAGCCGGTGTAGTCGGCGTAACCGCGCGGGTCGGGGGCCAGCCGGTAGTAGCCGCGGTTGTCGATGCCGCGCAGCGAGAGCGTGGGGCCGCCCTGCCCGCCCTCGGCGGTGTGGTTGTAGACGACGTCCAGGATCACCTCGATGCCCGCCGCGTGCAGCGCCCGCACCATCCGCTTGAACTCGCCGACCTGCTCGCCGCGGGTGCCGCTGGAGCTGTAGGCGGCGTGCGGCGCGAAGTAGCCGATCGAGTTGTAGCCCCAGTAGTTGCGCATGCCCCGGCGCTGCAGGTGGTCCTCGTGGGCGAACTGGTGCACCGGCAGCAGCTCCACGGCCGTCACGCCGAGCCCGGTCAGGTGGGCGATGGCGGCCGGGTGGGCCAACCCGGCGTAGGTGCCGCGCAGTTGCGGCGGGATGTCCGGGTGGCGGCGGGTGAAGCCGCGGACGTGCAGCTCGTAGATCACCGAGTCCGACCACGGCGTCTTCGGCCGGCGGTCGTCCTCCCAGTCGTCGTCATCGTCGACCACGACGCCCTTGGGGACGAACGGGGCCGAGTCGCGGTTGTCCCGCACGGTGTCCGCGACCTCCGGCTCCGGCCAGTTCGGCACGTGCCCGTACAGCTCGGGGGCGAGGACGAACTCGCCGTCCACCGCGCGCGCGTAGGGGTCGAGCAGCAGCTTCGCCGGGTTCCAGCGGGCGCCGGTCCACGGGTCCCAGCGGCCGCCGACCCGGTAGCCGTACCGCCGTCCGGGCAGCACGCCGGGGACGAAGCCGTGCCACACCTCGTGGGTCAGCTCGGTCAGCGGGGCCCGCGTCTCGGTGCCGTCCGCGTCGAACAGGCACAGCTCCACGGACTCGGCGCCGCCCGCCCACAGGGCGAAGTTGGTGCCGGGACGGCCGTCGGGGCCGGTGCGGAAGCGGGCGCCGAGCGGATGCGGGGTGCCGGGCCACACCGTCGCGGTGGGCGGGACGGGGGCGCCGGCCGGCTCGCCGGGAGCGGCGCGCGGGCGCGGGGGCACGGCGGCCGGGGCAGGCCGGGGGGAGGCCTGTGCCGGTCCGGCGACGCCGAACTCGCGTGTCTCGGACACGTCTCATCCTCCCGCGGCTCCGGTACGGCGCTGTCCTTCCTCCCATCCTTCCCACCTGGCGGTTGCCAGTCACCCACCGTCCGCCCGCGGTCCGCCTCGCGTTCCCGGGGGCCGGGGGAGGGCCGACCGGGGGAACCGGCAGGGGGCCGACCGGGCGGTGCTGCGGGCTCGCGTACGGCCGACGGGATGGGTTTCCGGGCGGACGCGTTGCCGCGGGGCGGTCGCGTCGTTACGGGGATCGTGAGCACAACGGCCAGGCGCACGACGGGGGCGCGAACGGTACTCGGAGCGCTGACGGCAGCCGCGCTGCTGCTGGCCGGCGCCTGTTCCGGCGGCAGCCACCCCAAGGGGGCCGACGCGCCGAAGCCCCCGCGCGACACCTTCATCGGCGTCTTCAGCCCCGAGGACCGGTCGACCGTCGGCACCGGCATGATCATCTCGCTGCGGTTCAACCGGCACATCACCGACCGGTCCGCGGTCGAGCGCGGCATCACCGTCACCACCGTCCCGGCCCTCACCGTGGCCGGCCACTGGTTCGGCGACGACCGGCTCGACCTGCGCCCGGCCGACTTCTGGCCGGCCGGCACCCGGATCACCCTGTCGCTCCGGTTGCGCGGCGTGCAGGGCGCCCCGGACACCTACGGCACGCAGTCCAAGGACGTGGCCTTCCTCGTCGGCCGCGACCAGCGCAGCACCGTGGACGCGGTGGAGCACACCATGACCGTGGTGCGCGGCGGGCACTTGCTGCGGGTCCTGCCGGTGACCGTCGGCAGCCCCGAGCACACCACCTACAACGGCGTGATGGTGATCTTCGACAAGTACCGCGTCACCCGGATGAACGGCCGCACGGTCGGCTTCGGCGGGGAGTACGACATCCCGGACGTGCCGCACGCGATGCGGCTGACCACCTCGGGCACCTTCGTGCACGGCAACTACTGGTCGCCGCCGGAGGTGTTCGGCGAGGACAACGTCAGCCACGGCTGCATCGGGCTGCAGGACCGCAAGGGCGGCGGCGACGACACCCCGGCCGGCTGGTTCTACGACAACTCCCTCATCGGTGACGCCGTCCGGGTGGTGGACTCCGACGACCGCGTCGTGGACCCGGACAACGGCCTCGGCGGCTGGAACCTGAGCTGGCCGCAGTGGCTGGCGGGCTCGGCCCTGCACTGAGCGCGGCGCGGCACCGGGACCGGCACCGGCTCCCGACGCGCGAAGGTCCCGGTGCCGTGCGGTCGCACGGCACCGGGACCTTGAGGGAACGGAATCCCGCGGTGGTCAGATCTCCTCGGTGGCGGGGCCTTCCTCCCTCGCCTCCGCCGCGACCGCGCGGGCCCTGATGATCGGCGAGATGAGCGTGTCGTAGACCAGGACTCCGATCACGCCGCCGACGAGTGGGCCGACGATGGGGATCCACCAATAATGGTTGAACCAGGTGAATTTGCCTGGTAGTGCGATGGAGCCCCAGCCTTCGAAGTAGGTGAACAGCCGGGGGCCGAAGTCGCGGGCCGGGTTGATCGCGTACCCGGCGTTGGTGCCGAAGGTCAGGCCGATCGCCACGACCACCAGGCCGATCAGGAACGGGTGCAGGTTGACGCCCGGCGCGGTGTTGCGCAGGTCGATCAGCGCGCAGATCAGCAGCAGCAGGATCCCGGTGCCGATCATCTGGTCGAGGAACGGTCCCCACCAGGAGTTCCCGAAGTACGGGGCCGGGAACGTGGCGAAGATCGAATAGGTGGTGAGCGACTTGTCGCGCGGCGTTCCCGACTTCTTGTCGAAGAACTCGATCGCCCAGTGGTACGAGGCGTAGACGAGGGCCGCGGCCACGAAGGCGCCGAAGAGCTGCGCCAGCCAGTAGGGCACGACCTTGCGCCAGGGGAAGTCCCTGCGCACGGCGAAGCCGAGGGTCACTGCCGGATTGAGGTGGGCGCCGCTGATTCCGCCGGCGACGTAGACGCCGAACACCACGGCCAGACCCCAGCCCCACGAAATGATGAGCCAGTTGGGCGCTCCGAACGGCACCACCTGCCGCCCTGAGCCCGGCAGGCCCACGACGGCGACAGCAACCGAACCGACGCCGAACAGAATCAGTACGAACGTCCCCAGGAACTCGGCGATCATTTCACCGCCGAGACCCTCTCGATAACCGCGTCGACGCGCGGGAGCGCGCTCAGCCATCGCCATCGGTCTCTCCTTGGTCGGTATTGAGAACAGGCTTATCACCGCATGACGGACATTGCGGACCGCACGAAGTCCATCGGGGTGAACGGCCCGGCGCGCCGCTCGGCGGAACCTCCTGCGGCCGGGTTCCGGCCGTTACCGCCGGTCCGGGAACCGGGCGGGAGAACTGGGACGGAACGGTGACAATCCATCGGCCTTGACCGTGCCGTCCATGTGGTTTTCTTGCGGTGGCAGGGGGGAGATCGGGTGTTGGTGCACACACGGTGTGCGCAAGCGGAATCAGGGGAGCGGCGAAGGTGAAGCCGAAAGGCCTAAGGCGGCCGGGTGCCAGGAGGAGCGCGCTCGCGCTCGTGCTCGGCGGTCTGCTGGTGCTGGCGACGGCCTGCGGGCCGAACGACGGGAACAAGGCCGGCGCCGACGACGGCGGGAAGGGCGGGGCCGGCGGCAGTGGCTCGCCGACCGCCGCGGTGTCCACCGCGGTCGTGTCCATCCTGCCGAAGGACGGCGCCTCGAACGTGCCGACCACCGGCTCGCTGAAGGTCACCGCGTCGGGTGGCACGCTGTCGTCGGTCGTGGTCAAGGACGACAAGGGCACGGCGGTGCCCGGCACCATCTCCGCGGACGGCCTGGGCTGGACCCCGGACGACCACCTGGACACCTCGACGCAGTACACCGTGGACGCCGTCGCCAAGGACGGCGAGGGCCGCGAGTCCGACAAGCACGCCTCGTTCACCACGGTCGTGCCCAAGGACAGCTTCGTCGGGTTCTTCACGCCCGAGGACGGCTCGACCGTCGGCGTCGGCATGGAGGTCTACCTGCACTTCAACCGGGCCATCAGCAACAAGAAGGCGGTCGAGCACGGGCTGACCGTGACCGCCTCCCCGGCCGTGCAGGTGGCGGCGAAGTGGAACGGCGACCAGGACCTGTACATCCGCCCGGCCGAGTACTGGGCGGCCGGCACCGAGGTGACGCTGGGTCTGAACCTCAACGGCGTCGAGGGCGCCCCCGGCGTGTACGGCAAGCAGCACAAGACCGTGCACTTCACCGTCGCCCGCCGCCAGGTCAGCATCGTCGACGCGGCCACCCACACCATGACCGTGTACCGGGACAACAAGGTGCTCAGGACCATCCCGATCTCCTCGGGTGCCCCCGACCACACCACGTACAACGGCAAGATGGTGATCTCCGAGAAGTACCTGAAGACCCGGATGAACGGCGACACCGTCGGCTTCGGCGGGGAGTACGACATCCCGGACGTGCCGCACGCGATGCGGCTGACCAACTCGGGCACCTTCATCCACGGCAACTACTGGGCCGCGTCCTCGGTGTTCGGCACCAGCAACACCAGCCACGGCTGCGTGGGCCTGCACGACGTCCAGGGCGCCGGCGACCCGAGCACCCCGGCCGCCTGGTTCTACGCCAACTCGCTGGTCGGCGACGTCGTCCAGGTGGTCAACTCCAAGGACCGCACGGTCCAGTGGTACAACGGCCTGAACGGCTGGAACCTCAGCTGGAGCCAGTGGCTGGCGTCCTGAATCCGGTCGCGTACGCTCCGGACCATGACTGTGACCCTGGAAGTCGACGAAGGCGTGGGCACCCTCCGGCTGGAGCGGCCGCCGATGAACGCGCTGGACAGCGCCACGCAGGACCGGCTGAAGGCGCTGGCGGAGGAGGTCTCCCGGCGTCCCGACGTGCGGGCCGTGGTGGTCTGGGGCGGCGAGAAGGTGTTCGCCGCCGGTGCGGACATCAAGGAGATGCAGGCCATGTCCTACCAGGACATGGTGGACCGGTCGCGTGACCTGCAGGACGCGTTCACCGCGGTGGCCCGGATCCCCAAGCCGGTGGTCGCCGCGGTCACCGGGTACGCGCTCGGCGGCGGCTGCGAGCTGGCGCTGTGCGCCGACTTCCGGATCGCCGCGGAGAACGCCAAGCTCGGCCAGCCGGAGATCCTGCTCGGCCTGATCCCCGGCGCCGGCGGCACCCAGCGGCTGTCCCGGCTGATCGGCCCGTCCCGCGCCAAGGACCTCATCTTCACCGGCCGGATGGTCGCCGCCGACGAGGCGCTGACCCTCGGCCTGGTCGACCGGGTGGTGCCCACCGGCGAGGTGTACGCGCAGGCGCACGCCTGGGCCGCCCGGCTGGCCCGCGGCCCGGCCTACGCCCTGCGCGCCGCCAAGGAGGCGGTGGACGCCGGCCTCGACGCGGGCCTGGACACCGGCCTCGCCATCGAACGCACCCTGTTCGCCGGGCTGTTCGCCACCGACGACCGGGAGACGGGGATGCGCAGCTTCGTCGAGGAAGGTCCGGGCAAGGCCAGGTTCGCCTGAGCCGGAGGCCGTCGAGCGACGGGGTGAGCATCACGGAGGGTGCGCGGCCTGCCTTAAGGCAACCTTAAACAGACCTTAAGAGATTGTCGGCCGCTCACCCTCCGCGTTCGCGGGGCATGGCTCAACTCCGCAGGCAGGTGGGGGTGTTCGGGGGTGTTTTATGCCGGCCGAATATGCCGAAATCAGCGGGCTCTCCCCCCGTTCTGGGGTGGTGAATTCACGGGGTTACCCCCCGGAACCCCGTGGTTGCGGCCATCATGAAGGGCATGGCGGGCCGGGGTGCATCGGAGCAGCCGCAGCGGGCGGAACCCGCGGCGGCCGTTGCCCCGCTCCTGCCGGACGACGACCCCGCGGCCGGGGTGCTCGACCTGTTAGGCGACCCGTCGGCCCGCGAGGTGCATCTGACGTCGCGGCCGGAGTCCGCGTCCACCGCCCGCCGGCTGGCACTGTCCGTGATCAGGGTGTGGGGGCTCGCCCCGCACGCGGACACCGTCGAACTGCTCGTCTCGGAACTCGTCGGGAATGCCGTACGGCACACCGGTGCCCGCACGTTCGGGCTGCGGATGCAGCGCCGCCGGGGCTGGATCAGGATCGAAGTCCGTGACCCCTCGCGCGCGTTGCCCTGCCTGCTGCCGGTACGGGACCTGGACGTCAGCGGCCGCGGCCTGTTCCTGGTGGACACCCTCTCCGACCGCTGGGGCGTGGACCTGCAGCCACGCGGCAAGACCACCTGGTTCGAGCTGCGGATCGCCGAGCGCTGAGCATGTGACCGGCGTGCGGTGGCCGGCCGGCCCTGATCGGGGACAAGAAGAGGCCCTCCGCGTCGGGGGGGGTGACAGCGAGAGGGCCTCTTCGGTTCCGCCGCGGAGCAGGGGGGGTGTGTCCGCGGCGTCTGTGGAACGGCCGAGCCCGGGTCTGGGCGCCGTTGACATCGACTGTCGCACAGCACGGGGGCCGGGGGCAAATCGAAGCATCGTGGCATTTGCCCGCAAAATGGGCGCGTGGTCGGTGAATGCAAGGGTGAGATGGACCACTCGCCTTCTAAACGATGGCTGAATATCCTCAGGGCCTTCTCATGTAAAAGATCGGTAAGAGGTACTCCGGGGGGTGTCCCTGAGGCGGGGTGGGGGTAGCCCCCACCCCGGATCGGGGAAAGGCCGGATGGGCGTGGGGAGTTGGGTGCGCGAGAGTCGGGTGGACGCCGAAACCCCGAGGAGAGACCGCCCGATGACTTGCACCGCAGGCAGCGCGCCGGCCGCGGCCCCGGCACCAGCAGCCCTCGCCGCCGTCCCCGCCGCGGCCCCGGGCGGGGTCCGCTCCACGCCCCGATCGGCCCTGCCGGCCCTGCTCTCCTTCGTCCGGTTCGTGGTCTGCGGCGGCGGCGTCACCCTGCTGGCCTCCGGCGCGCTGCTGCTGATCGGCGACCGGGTGCCGCTGGCCCTGGCCAACGCGGTGCTCACCGTCGCCTCCACGGTGCTGGCCACCGAGCTGCACGGGCGCTTCACCTTCGGCCGCGGCGGGGCGAGTTGGCGCGACCACGCGGCGAGCGGGCTCACCGTCCTGATGTCGTACCTGTTCACCACCGGCGCCCTGCTGGCCTTCGACGGCGTCCACCCGGGCGCCGGGGCCCTGCTGCGGCAGGGCGTCTACCTGACCGCCTCCGCGCTCGCCGGGCTGGCGCGCTTCCTGCTGCTGCGGTACGTCGTCTTCGCGCACCGCGGCGCCGCCGGCCGGGCCCCCGCCGCCGAGCGCGCGGACCGGGTCGGCGCCCGCCCGGCCGGCACCGCGCTGGTCCAGGGCCGTCCCGGTGTGGTCCCGAGCCGTCCGGGCGGTCGGCCGCAGGCACGTCCGCAGGCGCGCACGGCGGTCGCCGCGGCGGCATGACGGCCGCGTGCCGGCCGCGTGCCGGCTCCGGTTCGCTCTGCACGCGCGCGGCGGTGCGGCGACGATGGAACGAGCGGACCGTTCCGCCGGCCGGGCGGCACCGGCGGCGGGACGGGCCGGTGCCCGGGACCGCCCGGACACGCCGGTCAGACGCGCACGACGCGTGCAGATCCACCGACCCACCGACCGCCGTCGTAAGGACCGTGAATCCCATGCCCAAGGCCATCGACTTCGCCGAGTTCGGCTCCCCCGACGTCCTCCGCCTCCAGGACCTCGATGCCCCGCAGCCGGGCCCCGGCCAGGTGCGCATCGCCGTGCGGATCGCCGGTGTCAACGCCCTCGACAGCAAGATCAGGTCCGGTTCGATGAACCAGATCTTCCCCGTCACCCTGCCGCACGTCCCCGGCGTCGAGGCGTCCGGCGTGGTCGACGCGCTCGGCGAGGGCGTCGAGGGGCCGGCCGTGGGCGACGCGGTGTTCGGCCCGACCGACACCGGCTCCTACGCCGAGTTCGCGCTCGCCGACGCGGCCAAGGTCGTCCGCAAGCCCGACAGCGTGACCTGGGAGCAGGCCGCCGCCCTGCCGGTGGCGGCCGAGACCAGCTACCGGGCGCTGGAACTGCTCGACCTCAAGCCCGGCGAGACCCTGCTGGTGCACGCGGCGGCCGGCGCGGTCGGCGGCGTGGCCGTGCAGGTCGCCGTCGCCCGCGGGCTGACCGTCATCGGCACCGCCAGCGAGGCCAACCACGATCATCTGCGGGCGCTGGGCGCGATCCCGGTCACCTACGGCGACGGGCTGGTGGACCGGGTCCGCGCGGTGGCCCCGCAGGGCGTCGACGCGGCCCTGGACGCCGCCGGCCGGGGCGGTGCCGTCGCCGCGTCCGTCGAGCTGACCGGCGGCACGGACCGCGTGGTCTCCATCGCCGACGCGGTGGGCGCCGCCAAGCAGGGCGTCCGGTTCACCTCCGGCGGGCCCGGCCAGTACCGGGGCGGGCCGGCCTTCGAGGAGGCACTGGCACTGCTGGCGGCGGGCAAGCTGGACCTGCCCGTGCACCGCGTCCTCCCGCTCGCCGAGGCCGCGGAGGCGCACCGGCTGAGCGAGGCCGGGCACCTGTCCGGCAAGCTCCTGCTCACCGTCTGAGCCCGGAACGCGGCAGGGGCGGGCCGGACACCGGGTCCGGCCCGCCCCGCGCGAGGTGCGCGGCCGGGGATACGCCGCAGGGGCGCGCCGCCGGACGGTGCCCGGCGGCGCGCCCGCCACCTCGGGCGCCTCAGGTGCCGAGCACCTGGAATTCCCACAGCGAGTAGCCGTACGCGGTGGCCCGCTGCGTGCCGTACATCCGCACGTAGCGGCCGGAACCGGAGACCGCGAGCGTCTGGTTGCCACCGGTGCCGGACGTCGTCGAGTAGATCGTCGTCCAGTTCGTGCCGTCGTTCGACGTCTGGATCTGGAACGCCTTGGCGTACGCCGCTTCCCAGTTCAGCTTGATCTGGCTGACGGCGTGGGTGGCGCCGAGGTCCACCCGCAGCCACTGCGGGTCGCTGAACGCGCTCGACCATCGGGTGCCGGTGTTGCCGTCGGTGGCCGCGGACGCCGGGGTGCCGGTGTTCTCGGTGGACGACGCGGTGGTGGGCCGGCCCTGCGAGAGCGGCGCGGCCGCGCTGCCGCCCGGCGCCTTGTTGTAGACGGCCACGTAGTCGATGTTCATCTGGCCGCCGGAGACCGTGGAGGCGTTGGGCCCGCCGCCGAAGGCGTCGGGGAAGCCACCGCCCATCGCCAGGTCGTAGATGATGAAGAACGGGTGGTCGACGGCGTTCGCCCACGTCGTGGCGTCCACCTGGTTCGCGTTCACCGTGAAGTAGTTGGTGCCGTCCAGGTACCAGCGGATCTGCTCGGGCGACACCGACCGGTCGATCTGCACCGCGTAGGTGTGGTAGCCGGTCTGGCAGCCGGAGCAGGCGTGTTCACCGGACCCGATGCCGGTGCTCTCGTTGCAGGGGCCGCCCGGGTTGGTGCCGCAGTGCAGCGTGCCGAACACCGAACTGCGCGAGTTGATGTCCTCCAGGATGTCGACCTCGCCGGACGTCGGCCAGGTGGTCCCGGTGCGCAGCGTCGAGCCGAGCATCCAGAACGCCGGCCAGTACCCGGCGCCGTTGGCCGTGGTCAGGTTCGGCTGCTGGATGGAGGACTGCATCATCACCACGCCGCCGGGCGGCGCGCCGAACGACGAGGACTGGGTCTCGATCCGCCCGGAGGTCCAGCCCGACCGCGGATCGCTGCCCGAGTGCAGCGCCTTGAGCACCAGGTGGCCGTTGCCGTCCTGGTAGACGTTGGAGGTGCTGTTGGTCATCGTCTCGATCTCGCCGGTGCCGAAGCTGCTGCCGGGACCGGTGTCGTACTTCCAGTCGGCGCCGTTGACACCGGTGCCGGCCGCGCCGCTGAAGTCGTCGCTCCAGGTGGTGGTGAAGCCGGCGGGCGGGCCGGGCACCGCGTGCGGGGCCGCGGCGGGCGCCGCGGGGGCGGCCGCCGGGGTGGCGGCGCCGCCGGTGCCGGTGGCCGCGGTGATCCCGGCCACGCTCAGCGCGGCGACCGCGAGGGCGGCCAGGCCGAGCCGGGTGCGGGAGCGGCGGGCACGGTGGCCGCGCGGGGGAGCGCCGGGGTGCTCGGCCGGCGTGCGTGCGGGGGTGACGGGCATGACGTTCTCCTGACCGGGTGGGGGGACCGTGTCGAGGCGTCCGGCGCTCTTGAGAGCGCTCTCTGGTCACCGAGTTGTCTATAGCCCCATGCGTCACACGTCAAGGTCCCCGGCGCGCAACGACGGCGGGCCCGGGTCGTGTCGACCCGGGCCCGCCGTACGGGAGTTCACCGCTGGGACGTCACGGCTGGAGCCGGACCACCTGCGGCTCGTGGTCGCTGGTCTGGTCGGCGAACTCGGAGTTGATGTGCACCACGTCGTACTCGACGTGCTTCATGTTCGGGCTGACCAGGATGTGGTCGAGCACCTGCGAGTTGCCTTCGTAGACGTAGGAGTAACGCTCCTTGACCGGAAGGGTGTTGACCAGGTCGGTGAGGACCTTGCCGTTGCCCGTCAGGCTGAGCACGGCCGGCGAGAACTGGTAGTCGTTCAGGTCGCCGAGGACCACCACGTTGGCCTTCGGGTCGGCCTTCTCCAGCTGCTCGATGAAGTCGTGCTCGATGACCGCCTGGCGCACCCGCTGCACCTCGGAGCTGCGCACCGGGGGCTGGAAGCGGCTGTCGATGCCCTGGTCGCCGCCCTTGCTGTCGAAGTGGTTGGCGATCACGAACAGCTTCTTGCCGCGGAAGGTGAACTCGCCGGCCAGCGGCTTGCGGCTGGTGTTCCACGCCGGGTCGTTGGGCGCGATCCGGCCGGGAGACACGGTCAGCGCCGTCTTGTCACCGGTACCGGTGATGCCGACCGCGGTGGTCGAGTCGCCACCCGGGCGGTCGACGAAGCTCACCCGGTCCGGGTTGAACAGGAACGCCTGGCGGATGTTGCCGCCGGGCTGGCCGCCGTCCTTGTCGTTGACCGGGTCGATCTCGCGCCACTGGTAGTGCGGGCCGCCCGCCGCCGCGATGGCGTCGACCAGCTTGTTCAGCGTCTTGTCCGCGGCCACCGTGCCGTCGTCGGTCGCGCCGTTGTTGTCCTGGATCTCCTCCAGGGCGACGACGTCGGGCGAGCGCAGGTTGGTGACCAGGCCCGTGGCCAGCCGGTCGAACTTCGACTGCGGGTTGTTCGGCGCCAGGTTCTCCACGTTGTACGTGGCCACCGTCGCCTGGTTGTCCTTGGCCTTGTCGGTCACCTCGGGCTGCAGCCCGCCGCTCTTGACCGCCCCGATCGTCCGCGCCTGGATGGCGTAGGTGCCGGCGAACTGGTTGTAGTCCAGAGGACCGGCGGTGGTGCCGGTCAGCGTGTCGCCGACGTTGGCGACCGGGAACGCCTGGGTGGCCGTCGGGATCAGCGACTGCACCATCAGGCGGCCGGAGTTGGGCTGGTCGTACCCGGTGTACAGGGTGCCGCCGCGCTTGGTCGGGTTCTGGTCCGGCTTGACCGTCACCCACAGCTCGGAGTACGGGTCGGTGGCGCCGACCACCCGGGTGTTGGCGATCTGCACGTTCATGCCCTCGAGGGACGCGTACAGGTCCAGCGCGTACTCGCTCGGCCGCAGCGGCACGTTCTCGATGCTGCCGCCGCCGGCGCTCGGCACGAAGGCGTCCGGCACCGAGTTCGCGTCCAGCACCACGGGCGCGGGCAGCGGGTTGCCGCTGGAGACCTTGGTCACCGTGGGCTTGGTCAGCTCGGTGACGGCCTGGCCGCCGGCGGTCGCCCCGCCCGGGTAGTACTGGGAGACCGTCGCGGTGACGGTCACCGAGTCGCCCACCGCGACGGTCGGGGTGGAGCTGGTGAAGACGAAGATGCCCTCGCTGGTACGGGGGTTGTCGTCCGGGTGGGGGTCCTGCATCCAGAAGCCCTTGGACGAGCCGGTGCTGCGCACGCCGGTCACGATGCCGGGGACCTCGCCGACCGCCTTGCCGTCCAGCGGCGAGACGCGGGTGTCGCCCTGGATGTCGTGGATCCGGGCGGTGGCCGGCGGCGTGGTGGTCGGCGGCGTGGTGGTGGGCGGGGTGCTGGTCGGCGGGGTGGTGTCGGTGCCGGAGCTCTGCGGGGTGGGCGCGCCGGCGGTGAAGTCGGCGGCGTTGTCGTCGGTGTCGGCCAGGTTCGCGGCACGCGCCACCGAGTCGGTGTTGCTCGCGCCGGCCGCCGCGCCGCTGCCCTCGTGCACGACGGCGGTGCCGTAACCGACGAGGTCCTTCACCCGCGGGTCGGCCGCGCAGTCCGCGGCGGTCAGGCAGGTCAGCGGGTCGGCGCCGGACACCAGAGCGACGGTGCCGCTGGTGCCGGACATGGCGATGGTGCCGGTGGCGTCGGGCGTGGGCAGCGCGGTGGTGCCGCCGGTGCCGGCGGCCTCGGCCACCAGGTAGCGGCCGCCGCCGGCCAGCGTGCCGCCGAGCGTGGTGACCTGCCACTTGGAGGTGGCGGTCGGGCTGCCCGACAGGTACTGGACGGTGTAGCCGCTCATGTCGAGCGGCGCGGCGCCGGCGTTGGCCAGCTCGACGAAGTCGTTGGTGTACGTGGCGCCGGAGTTGCCCCCGCCGCCGTAGACCTCGGCGATCAGGCCGTCGGAGGACGGCGTCGCGAAGGCGGAGTGGACGGTCACACCGGCCAGGACGACCGCACCGGCTATGCCGATCGGCAGCATGCGGCGGCGGATCTGGGAACGGGCAGGACCCGTGGAACGGGGTCTCGCGGGCTGGGAGGGGGTGGCCTCGGAAGAGTGCGACACCTGAGGGTCTCTCCTTCGTGCGGGACGGCACATGACATGACGCGACTTCAGTCCCGCGGTGCGGGGGAGCGCGAACGGCCCTCAAGATACGCGCGTAGAACGAGGCCGAGAAGGAGTTTCGAAGTTAATTCTGGGTGCCGAAGGTGAACTCTCTCCCTAGACGAGAAGTTTGTCCGATGGGCTGTCAGATCCGCCGGATGATCACCGTGCGGGGGTGATTGCGGCGGCTGACTGCCCCCGCATGCCGGTGACGATGAGGTCGATGCCGCGCCCGTAGTACTCGTCCGTGCTGGGGCATGCGGTGAGCGGTTCGGCGGCCGCGACGAGGTGCGGGTAGCGCGCCGGGTCGAGCGAGAGCAGCTGCGCGCGGCGGATCCGCAGTTGCTCGTCCTGTGTCGCGGGATCGGGGTGCCGGGTGCGGCCGGGCTCCGTGATCACCAGCGTGACAAGGAAGTTGAGTGCCTGGCAGGCGGCGTCCGCGCCCTGCTGAACGTCCATCCCCGCCTCTGTCAGCAGGGCCAGCGTGCGCTCGGTGAGGAGCAGCCCCGACGGGCAGGCCAGCACGCGGTCGAACACCAGCGGGAGGGTGTTCGGGTGCGGGCGCATCGCGGCGAGGATCGCGGTGAGCAGGTCGTGCATCTGCTCGTGCCACGGCCGGTCGTCGGCGGCCGGCGGCCGGACGTCGTCCAGCACGCTGTCGGCGAGGGCGTCGAGCAGCCCGTCCTTGTCGTCGAAGTGCCGGTAGAGCGCCATCGGCGTCACGTCGTGCTGCTGGGCGACCCGCCGCACCGTGACCGCGTCCAGGCCCTCGGCGTCCGCCACGGACATGGCCGTGGCGACCAGCTCGTCCCTGTTCAAGCGCCGCTGTGCGGGCATCTGCACGCCTTCCGTCCCGGTGTCGTGTGTACAGCGTACGCAAAGCGGCGAGGTGGCCCTTCCGATCCCTGCGGGTGGCGGGGCTGAAGGTATACGTCGTACACAACGGATGTGTATGGTGGACGCCGAAAGCATACGTCGTATACCTATGGAGGGGGAGACCACGATGCGACGCAGTCCCTGGGCCACGCTGACAGTGCTGGCCCTTGCCCAGTTCATCGTCGTGCTCGACGTGACGATCGTGAACGTCGCGCTGCCCGACATCCAGAAAGACCTCGGCTTCACCGCCGACGGGCTGCAGTGGGTGATCAGCGCGTACACCCTGCTGTTCGGCGGCTTCCTGCTGCTCGGCGGGCGGGCCGCCGACCTGCTCGGCGCGCGGCGGGTGTTCGTCGCCGGGCTCGTGCTGTTCGGCGCCACCTCGCTGCTCGGCGGCCTGGCCGGCTCGCCCGGCCTGCTGATCGCGGCCCGCGCGGTGCAGGGCCTGGGCGGCGCGCTGCTGTCGCCGGCCGCGCTGTCCATCCTCACCGTCACCTTCGAGCACGGCCGCCGCCGCAACATCGCGATGGGCGTGTGGGGCGGTCTCGCCGGGCTCGGCGGCACCCTCGGCGTGGTGGCCGGCGGCCTGCTCGTCGACTCCTTCAGCTGGCGCTGGGTGTTCATCGTCAACGTGCCGATCGTCGTCGCGCTGGTGGCCGTCACCCCGGTCTTCGTCCGCCGGTCCGTCCTTCACGCGGGCGACCGCGGCTTCGACCTGCTCGGCGCGGTGCTCGGCACCGGCGGGCTGCTCGCCCTGGTCTACGGGGTGGTCCGGGCGGAGCCCGCCGGCTGGTCCTCCGCCGAGGTGATCGGCTGCCTGGTCGCGGGCGTCGTCCTGCTGGTCGCGTTCGTCGCCGTCGAGGCCCGCGTCCACGCGCCGCTGGTGCCGCTGCGGCTGCTGCGGAACCGGGCGCTGAGCACCGCGGGCGGGGCGCTGGCGCTCAACGGGGCCGCGTTCCTGTCGATGTTCTTCCTGACCGCGCTGTTCCTGCAGCAGGCGCGGGGCGGGTCCGCGCTGCGGGCCGGCGTGGAGTTCCTGCCGATGGGCGGCGCGGCGATCGCGGCGGCGGTCGCGACCACGCCGCTGGTCACGCGGTTCGGCACCCGGCCGGTGCAGTTCGCCGGGGCGGCGCTCAACGTCGCCGGGCTGCTGCTGCTCGCCCGGGCCGGCGTCCACGGCTCGTACGCGAGCGAACTGCTGCCCGGGCTGCTGCTGTTCGGCACCGGCATCATCGGGGTGGCCGTGCCCGGGCAGATCGCGGCGGTGGTCGACGTGTCCGCGCGGGAGGCGGGGGCCGCGTCGGGGGTGGTCACGGCCTTCTACCAGGTCGGTGGCGCGCTCGGGCTGGCCGTCGTCTCGACGCTGTCCACGTCGCGGGCGACGGCCGCGCTCGCGTCGGGGGACGCGCCCGCGGAGGCGCTCACCGCGGGGTTCCACCGGGGGCTGCTGGTCGCGGCGGCGTTCTCGGTTGCGACGGTGCTCGTCACTCTGGCGTCTCCTCGGCTTGCGCCCACGCAGTCGCAGATTGCTGAGGCGGCGGCCACCGCTTAGCGCTCCGCGTTCTCCCCGGCCCCGGGTGCCCCTGGTCCCCCTTCCCCTCGGCAACCGGGGTGCCCCCGGGTGTGCTGTGCCGTCTGCGGGTCTCGTCGTTGCTTGTCGCGCAGTTCCTCGCGCCCCTTTCGGGGTTCGGGGTGCCCCCGGGGGTGTTTTGCCGTCGTACGGCGTCGTCGTGGTTGTTCGCGCAGTTCCTCGCGCCCCTGGCGGTGCAGGTTCGGTGGGTGGGGTCGGGGCCGCCACGGGAGTATCTCCTCGGAACTGTGCGTGCGGCTTTGTTCGTGGGGTGGGCCGGGTGTTTGCACAGTTCCTGCGGGGACACTCCCGCACCGTCCCCTCCCGGCCGGCCCCCGTCTGCGGGAGGAATTGATCCGGGGGTACCCCCTTAGGGGCGCGGGGAACTGCGCGCTCAACCACAGTGGGTCCGCACCCGGCAACGGCGGTCCGGGGGCACTCCGGCCCCCGCCCCGCAGGGGCAATGCACCAGGAGCGCGGGGAACTCCGCGCCCAGCCCAAGTCGACCGCTCGACGGCAGCGATGCCCAGGGGGCAGCCCGAACTCCGCAGGGGCGCGGGGAACTGCGCGACGAGCCACGACGGGTCCGCACCCGGCAACGCACCCCCAGGGGCACCCCGGTTGCCGCAAGGGGCGCGAGGAACTGCGCGACCAACCCCAACGGTGGCGCACCCGGCAACGCACCCCCGGGGGTACCCCGGCTCCCGCCCCGGAGGGGCGATGCTCCAGGAGTGCGGGGAACTCCGCGCCCAGCCACGCACGCACGTCGCAGACGGCAAATCACCGCATGGGGCACCCCAGTTGCCGCTGTGGCGGGGGGCTTCACCCGGCCGTACTCCGGGGGCACCGGCTTCGGCGACCGGGCTGCCCCCTGGCCACCGTTCCCGTCGAACGGTCCGCTTCGGCTGGCCGCGGAGTTCCCCGCGCTCCGGAGCATCGCCCCTCCGGGGCGGGAATCCGGGGTGCCCCCGGGCCCACGTTGCCGGGTGCGGACCGGTTGGGGCTGGCCGCGCAGTTCCCCGCGCCCCTGAGGGGGTGACCCCCGGCCTATGTCCTCCCGCAGACGGGGGCCGGCCCGGGAGGGGACGGTGCGGGAGTGTCCCCGCAGGAACTGTGCAAACACCCGGCCCACCCCACGACCACGGCCGCACGCACAGTTCCGAGGAGATACTCCCGTGGCGGCCCCGACCCCACCCACCGAAGGTGCTCCGTCAGGGGCGCGAGGAACTGCGCGATCAGCCGAGACGCCGCGGTACACGGCGACGGCGCCC
>Ga0131853_10004639_pt1 | contig 24631 bp, 17 predicted proteins | sample TergutLab28metaG_FD_92764 | JGI IMG/M metagenome (GOLD analysis project Ga0131853, IMG submission 92764) | Labiotermes labralis P1 segment gut microbial communities from Petit-Saut dam, French Guiana - Lab288 P1 (version 2) (version 2) | ecosystem: Host-associated > Arthropoda: Insects >...
AACAAACCCCACTAAGTTTCATACACAAAAAGGCTATAAAAAGTGGGACAATTAAATGCCCAAACCCCCCCCCCCCCCCAACTACTCCTGTACCTAGTCACACATTCACAGTTCCTGTCACTGGTAAAGTAGTATCTGTGTGGAACAAGGCACTTGCTGAATTGGTCTTTTAATTGTTCAGAACACAGCTGGAACCCCTCTTTTAGAATGTTCTTAAGTGTGGTCATCACATATTACTTGAAGGCTGATACTGTCCGAAAACCTGTGGCCTTTCAGTGCAGTCATCAATTTTGGGAAGAGTCAATGTCACATGGAGACACATCTACGGAATATTGCTGATGGTCCAATTTAATTATCAACTTCTGGTCAAGAAACTCCCAAACAGTGTGATCATCACGAGCAGGAGCACTGCCATAATGCAAGATCCAAACATCAGGTTGAAGTTGGGTCTTCTCTGATGACTCCTGTAGCCTTGCCAATATTCCCTAGTAAAAATGTTTGTTCTCTGTTCAAACTTGTTCATGAAACTCAAGTGAACAATGCCCTTATGAGAAGAGAACTAATCAGCACTGTCTTCATTTAGACTTGCAACATGTGTGCATTTTTGGGCCATGGTGAGACTGATGTCCGTTGCACACGTTGGTGTTCAAATTCTGAATCTTACTGATCAACATCCGCAAAGTTTTACTTGTGCTTTTGCCTAATTCTGCATGCAACTTGATGTTAATGCATTGCTCCAACCACCTAGTAATTATTTTTCAACTAGAGCCAACATGTACACTTGTATAACACTCAGTGCCTTGCTACTGCTGCCATATTTGCTGAACAAACACACAAGACAAAACCAATGACATGACACAAAATGCATCTCCTTTGTTGCTGCTTACTTGCTACTTGAAGTGATGTAAGTGCAGGCATTCCGATAACTTGCCTGTCATGCCTCATATTTCATAAACCATGAAACCTGTGTGCATTACACAACATGTTTCACGAATAAATGAACAATCATATCACCACAAAGCAACTGTACTAATTAAAACTAACTTACCCTGAATGACATCTCAAGATTTTCCCCTCCCCATATATCCATTCCCTCATCATATGCTCCCAGTTCATAGAAATATTCCCGATCTATTGAGAACAGTCCACCAGCCATGGTTGGAGTTCGGAGAGGAGCAGTTCGATCACCACCTCTTCTCTCCATCTCTCTCTGAGGCACTCGGTACCTGAAACAGCAATGTATCAGTATTCTGTCACAAACAGAAACTCCTAAAGTCACGTTAGTTGGGTGATGGTTACCCTCATGTATACCAGAATTACATTCACAAAATCGCTGTCATTTTGCATGACACCCTTCAGGGTGAATCTCACAAACCTTTTGGTACATTTACTTCAGTCATTGACTGCAACTACTATGTACGCAGAAAAATATGGGCATATCCACCATTCCGACTGCAGAAACACACTGATCTATATGCACATGACTTTGTGCACTCTCCCAACTCATGACATCAGCCTAGACTTGTTAATGTTACCTGCACCCAAAGCTGGAGACTTTGTGGAAATACTCCTCCTATACCCAGTATCAGTATCAAAATTGTATTGTTCTGATAAGTTCAGAGAGGATGAAATACCCAGTTACCTTCCTTCTTGGCATAACTAACTATAACAGACACCAATGAACACACTTATGAGTGAGATCCATCTGCCTCATATCATCAACTGTTCCATTAAGATAAATCTTAATATTAAATTAATTAATATTATACTAATCCCCTTCTTGGGCTTCCTACTGATTACCGCACACTTTACTGTGTCTTCCAACCAAGTTTTATGTGCAGCACCTTCCTAGATGTCACTGCCCTAACAACACTACATGACTAGTATAAATCATAAATTTTGTTAGTATATACCAGCCTAAACAGCTAAATAAGGGGGCCAGCGAAGCCTTTGATTTTCATTTCAGTGCACATACGGGGGAAAATTTTCAGGAAAAATTATGTAAAAATTCCCTGCACTCTCAGACATCAATCCATATAACAAACTTGCCAGCAGAAAACATTTTAATATCATGTCCATCTGCCATTGTCTCCCACTCTCCTGTTCATGTTCCAAGCTCTTGAACACAATTTCTGGACAGCAAATAATAACTCTGAGAGGTAAGTTAACTGTTATAACAGCGGTTACTTACATCAACAAAGACAACAAAAACAAACTTGTACACAATGTGCACACAATAAGAAAATAAATAAGGCATCTAATGTAAAGTTTGTTAGATTCTTTGCTCTACTCTACGACAGGTCATTATTTACATCTGTATTAATAAGCTACCACTGTTGCCAAAATGCCACTGGTCACAGTCACAGTAACTGCTGTACTATCACCTGTAAACAAGAAATTTTAAATAAATAATTCATTAGTTGTAAGTTTTATATTAATAGCCCACTGTATTCAGCATTCAGGTTTCAATCATGCATCACTGCCCAACATACTGATGTCTAGAAAGAACTTGTTGGACACAGTCATGGTTGAAAGTGGGGGACAATGAAAATGGACACATTTTCTGTTATTTCAAAATATTTAACAATGAAGTGCAGTAAAACTGCTTTTTGACAAAATGACCTGTCAAATGAGTAATGATGCATATTTTGGGTACACGTTTAACCATTGTTTATTTGTAAATGGTACTGTACACCCCAAGGCAATCTTCATTAAGTCACACTTAAATAATTTACTGTGCGTGGAAATTCTCCACTAAACGGGTCTTCACTTCAAGCTGCATTTTCCTGATCCTAATTCAACACAGTCTATTTGTGAATTTTGTATGATTCTCAGAATAAAGAGGGGCTACAGTATGTTTCCTGTGCAGCAGGAATTACATTTTTAAGTATTATTTAGTTGAACATGAAACTTCAAAGGCTTAATTTGACTGTTCTGGGCCACTTATATTTTAAAAAAATTTATGAATGGTCTCCCACCTCACTTCAGACACAACCTGTTCTACCCACTTAAAAATTTTTATGACGCTTATAAAATGTACACAGTATATCCCATAATATTCCATTCACACCCAATTACAATCAAAATCTACGCATTACTATCCTTTCTCTATGGACTCAAAAGAGAAGATAACCCACACTTACCATCTGAAATTTAATTTCCAGTTGAAACCACCCCATGTCATATCTGAGGCAGTGATGTACTCAAATGTTTCATCTGATATTACATCAATAATAGGGCACACCACAGTCTTCCTGCAAAGTAAACCACAGTAAAAAACAACAACGCTTCTGATACAAGAACCTATTGTGAATACCACAGCCTATAACGGATCCAGTTCATATCCTCTCACTGAATGTCCATATGATCCATTTTGATACTGTGCTCTAGTCTTTCCAAGGCTTAGATGACTGGTCTCTAAGATGTTTCCTCATTTAAAACTTTGTACATGACTATTTTCCTGCCACTTCAGCTAAATCACTAGTGCCTGATAAATGTGTATTGACTGTGCATTACACTGCTACATTGATATATGTGCCCAGAACAGCACACCAAGCATGTTTCCTCAACACAAACACCATTACCAATGCCTTAACACAATGGTGCTCTTACCTGTCTTCCACTATTCTGGCCAGTAAAGGTTCCAGCCAGCCCTCTGTACACTCACAGTGAGCATCCAGGAATGTGATAACCTGCCCCTTCACATGCTTTGCTCCAAGAAGTCTTGCTCGGATTAAGCCAGATCGTTTCTCAGTTCTCAGAACATAAACTGGGACTGGTAATGTGGACACATAGTCCTCAAGTTGCTTTCCTAAGTGTTCTGAAAGAAGTAACAAGTGAAAAAATTTTATCAGATATGTAAAACTGCCACTACAAGTGGGGCATTTTAACACTTGGATGCCTGCAGTTCACCTAATTCAGTTTCTGCCTCACAGAAAACAAACTGAATCTCCATTACAACAATAAGTTGGTCAATGCCATAATGCAGATAAATGTTGCTTCTTCAGAGAGGCAGAACTGTTCGATGTTCAAGCAGGTAATATTATATAGTAACTAATACTTTTTACACTTTACACAAATGACCATTAATGGATTACAAACTGTTATTACATGAGCAGTAGTGGAGATACTCGCATCTTCTGATTTTGGCGGCCATTGTACTTGTATGCTGTGCCACCATGCAGTTATGTAGATAGGTAACATTTTGGTGCAAACAGATGATCTGCCCCACTCTTCTACCCCAAATATGGAAGCACAATGTTCCTCCAAAACAGGCAGCAGTTACCTACTGAACTCACTTTGGTGTCACATCCCATAAGACAATTGCTGTTAAGAATCTAAACCTCGCTGAAAGTTACCTTTACTTCCTAGAACATTTCATTTCTGTAAGTTCTGCGCACATCATACATTTAATGCATAACGGTGGAGAATGAGGGTTTAAGATTAACTTTTATAGGGACCCACTGGAGTAGGATTCCTTATTTCATCTTGTAACCTGATAAAGACCACTACCATCTCTGAAACACTGTGCTTCAAAAGAAACTGGAATAACAGGAAACATCCAAAATATCAGCCAAAAAGACTGTTATACACACAGTTTAAAACCTCTTTGCTTTAGAATCTTATGCGTATTGGACCGTGCATCATCTTCATATTTGAATAAGGTTGACCAACTAGATGAAACTTGCTTTATTATATATTGCTCAACATGTTTCAGACGTTAATACGTCCATCTTCAGGAGCTAGCGAGTAGTGGTTCAGCCTACACTCGGATACCACATCACCAACAGCCAATCCCGCCACATAACACCAGCACGCCTCAAGTCAGCTTACACAACACAACTAGTACTCGCTAGCTCCTGAAGATGGACGTATTAACATCTGAAACATGTTGAGCAATATATAATATAGCAAGTGTCATATAGTTGGTCAACCTTTATTCAAACTCTTTGCTTTAGGTTTATGAACATCGTCCCACAAACCTTACATGTACATGCAGCACATAAAATTCATTTATTTTGCATTTGTACTAACAAAATGACACAAACCACACACATTTCAAAACTTCAGAAATGGAAATCAAATCCACACCACTTTTGCACTTACGTATTTTAGCCTCCACTAGTCTCGAATAACCACATTTCTTTAAGAATGTCCAAACCAATGCACTGATGTCAGTATTACGACTATATGCTGTTGATGGTACATGAATGTATGTGAATTGAGCACTGGTAATGATAAATAAGGAAGGAGAACTGCAGTACTTTGAGAAAAAAATGTCCCAGTACTGCTCTGTCCAGCACAAATCCTATACACACTACACTGGTATCAAACCCAGATCACTGATATGAGAAGATGGCAATTGCCTGCATTATAACATGGCCTGCATGGCAGTATTCCAGTGAATTAACCATCACTACGAACAAAAAAACTGTGTGAATCACTGTAATTGTACCTCTTTCACTAGCATCGTCTACAAGAATTATTTCCTTCAAGAGCGGCCTTGGAGATCTGTTGATTACACTCCATACTGTCCGCAACAAAGTTGACCAAGCTTCATTGTGAAATACAATAACAATAGAAGTGGTTGGCAATAGTGCTGGATACTGCTTTGACTTGCACCTGAAATCATTCATAGCAAATTCACTCAGATTAAATTTCACTGGAAATCATTCAGTTGCAATTGCATTTATTGCTCAAAACTGCATTAAGCTACACAAGATTATCATTAAACTAGACATATTCCTCCATTATACTAAGGCTACAGAACAAAACCCTCTGGATAAACCCCCTCAAGTTGTTATGCTTTCTGCTCCCATGGTCTTGCCACTCTTTTGATACAAAAGATTTGTTTTGATAAGCATATCATATCCTTTGCAAACAAAAAGTGCTCTGGCACTGTTGACAAATCAGAAGGGGCTGGAAGGAAATAACAATAAGCAGGATGCAAAAAAGCCTCAAGAAAAATCACAACCTCAAAACACGAGAACTTTGTCTGTGGCCTTAGAACACTTACACAATTACAACAAAACTACATAAAATAAAACAGAACACTGTAAACAGGAGAACAAACATCTAGTGCAGGATGTTTCTTATGAAACTGATAGCTCTTCAACAAGTCACATATTCCTTTCCTTTTTGAACATACTGTGAACCAGCTGAATACAGTCCACACCATGATGCCCCAACATGGCATTTTAAACTTACACTCCCACTTATGACTACATCTTGTTAGGTGTCTCTTTCCTTGAGGTTTTCCATTACTACTTCTCATGTCTTTGAGATAGCAGAACATCTGTACAAATTTCAGTCTTAGAAATATTATGTAAAATGGAGTTATAACTCATTTAAAACAGTGTGCACATTATGCCACTGAAACTTACCCAGTCAGTCTGACATCAGCCAGTGACCGATTCAAAGAGATCATGTCACTTGCCAGAAGATTGAACTGATTCAGCTTAAACTTCTCTTTCATCAGTCCTTCTTGATCAGGTGGGATGCGAACAGCCTTGCCAAGTTCACCAGGTTGTCCATGCTGTGGCAGCACTGGCGGGGCTCTTTTCCATCGTCGCAGCTCCTTTACTGGATACTTACCCTTTTCTGTTATTTCTGCTTTCCCTCTATCATGTAACTGCTCATAAAGAATACCCCGTCCCTTACTACTTCCTCCACCAGCACCATGATCTGTGATTTGCAATGCCTGAGAACTGCCAACATGTTCAACCTGAGCTGCCTCACTGTTACCATTACAACCCCAACCTGAACCCCCCACACAGTCTGAATAGAATGTTAACACAACTACATCCACTAGGAACCACACCAGCGATGTGAGAAGTATTACCTTGCAGGTGTGGATACGTACTTTAGTCCGGAACATGGTGCACCCCTAACCACTCTATTTTGCACTTTGGTCCAAATTATATAATGAGGTGCACTATAAACACATCTTTATTTTTAATGCAGCCATTGAGATCTGTTTCAGTATGCGCTACAGTTCACAACCACATGTATGATATGTAATATAGATGCCACTGAACATAAATTAGTCTGTAATGTTAAACTACTGTAATCACGCCATAGTGAAGCATCAGTTGTTCAATTGCAGGAAGCACGATTGTCAAAAATACACCATAATCCTTCCAATTCCTGAAATAGAAGAAATTCATTTATCAGGTTCAGTAAGAAGTAAAACCACAATATCAAATCTATACATCCGAGGTAAGTATGCTTAATTCTGAAGATCACTTCTTCTACGATATGGCAGTGCATATTCTGTGAGAGATTTAGTGATGTGCCAGAGGAAAATGCTGCCTCCACCTTACTGTCAGTAAACTTCTATCGGACTATAAGTAACGAACCAAGAGAGGGTAATCTTCTGTCACTGCCACAGAACCTTACATCTAACAATCTTAATTCAAAATTAGACTATTTTTCAGTAATCTGTAACACACTAGAGCACTGTTTGTCCCTCCAGTTTCCTTTAGTTTCCATCACGTGTTTTGCTGTTCAGTGATCAAAGGTGATTTCTGTATTGAGCATGAACAAATCTACATTAACTACTGTTTTAGTGTTTACCGTAACAATATGGAGACTAAGTCAGTGTCCATATCTTGCACTATTCTAAGTTTAATGTTTAAAATAAATGATTAAGTATGAAGAAATGTTACAGACAATTAAGGCATTCATTATTACAGTACGTATTTTAACACAGGAAAATGCAGCATGTATGTGTGTATGTACACACACACACACACACACACCTATTCAGAAGACAGACGCAACAAACACACAAATATTATTTCAGTAGCTACATTGATAGACTGAATCCTGTTGTGCAAATTAATAATTCAAATGCGACTGAGGCTACATGTTTCAGACTTGTGGTCAGCAATCATCAGGTCTGATACAAGCACATATACCATATTTGTAAAAAATTACATTCAATTGTGTATGTCCTTGTATTAGACCTGATGATGGCTGACTACTAGGCTACGTAACCTGTAGATGTCATACAAAAAAGCTGTGCCTAACAAAATATTTCTCATTTTAGAGACACGTATTTATTACAAAACCAATGACAAGAACAGGTACTTTGGTTAGCTACAACTATCAATAAAATCAGCAGGATAAAATGCACAAGTTAGTCTTGATTGTCATGTGAATTAAAGGCAGTTATTAACTCTTCACATGTCTACTGCGTACCTAACTTACAATGAGTTACGCCTATTTATCCCTGAGGAACTGCAACAGTATGGTCTTTTCATCTAATGCCCCATTCCAGTGCCTTCCCTGAGCAGCAGATACTCAAAAGATCATGAAATTTATCAAAATTTTTCCAAGATCCATTTTCATATTATCCTTCCAACTACCTGCTACATGCTAAATGCTGTGCCCATGTCATCCTTCTTGTCATGGACCAAAGTTCTACAGTCCAGTTCCCATATCTTGACACTTGGAAGGTATTCGTGAAATGCGGACAGGGAGGGGAGGGTATTCACCTGGAGAGGCTAGCAAATACTGCCTGTGCCCCTCCCTCTTCCTTTGTCTCTCCCCACTTCTCCACCCTATAAGTTTCAAGATACAGTAACTGGAATGTATATATTACACAATGTTGCAATTTGACAGAAATAAATACTTTAATGTTTTCTGGGAAGAAACACCAGATAGTGTGGCAGGTACCAATGGTTTGGTGGAACCTGATGGCTAAATCTTCTGGATACAATACCCAAAAGACAGTCAGAAGGTTCCACCAAAACAATCATACCTATCAATCTGACTGCAGAGTCACACGTAAAAACACTGTTATATTGGAATATCTACTGCACACATAACTTGAAACCTCAGAAAAACTTTTTTGTTATTCTTACAATAGACAAGCACAATATTTGTAAAATTATTCCAAATGTTTGTGCTGTGCAGTAAATATTTCCAAATCAAATAAAATGCTACATTAACTCCGATTAAGGGTCACTTATTAACTTTATACAACTAAACTAACAAACACAGACTATTCTTGAGGAACAACACATCAGCTGTTGAACTGTTTATACAACCACTAGTGTGTCAAGGTGAAAATATTGACCAAGCAGTGTTTCACCAGCTTATAACAGTACAATAAAATACTACATGCTATAAAAAATGTATCAAATAATGTTACAGTAATATGTTAACACCCGTTAACCTTCAGCAATGTGGAAGTAGATATCCTTGATACGCCCTGCATCTTTTGTATTCATTCAGATTTCCTGATACATTAGCCAGCTTTCAGAGACTTGAATTAACATAATCACAAATGTCATATTTTGCAGTGGTCATACAATTTACTCAACAGAGGAGACTGACTCTAGTTTACTGAACGTTACTTAAACTGCCTATGCGCTGTGATGTCACATGGTGCAACATGGAAGTGATTTTGGCCCGCTTTTAACTAGTATTTGGAGTGGGGTTTGAGATTCTCGTGGTGATGACCATACAGAGAGTTAGGTTCTAGGATGTGATGCCACGTAGTTTGGTACATGGACACTGATATTTGGAGGAACCTACTGCCTTCATACTGAGGACACACTAGTAAACAATGTGGGAAAGAATGAGAGTTAAAAGTTAAACTGCAGAGAAAATTAGAAAGCAAAATGATAATAAATAAAATTACATCAAACCATGGCCACTCTGGAGATGAGGAAAATCTATTGCCCTGGTGGGAATCAAACCATAATTCCTTGGTTGTAGAGCCCACAGCCTAGTCACTATACTGACTAAGCTGAAAACTGGAGCTATACCTATACTTTACCTATACGTCTTCAAAGCATGGACAGAGACAACTATATGTTCACCTTTCTTCTAACAAATGATGGCATGTACAGGGGCATATCAGTCCATTACATCTACTGTTTTAATTTCACATGGAATTAAGGTTACAGAGTTTGAAAATGTGACAGCATATGGTCTGTGAAGCTTTGAGAGGTCCCAATATAGTAGATACTGCCACCATCTTCAGTGCAGAAAAGTCTCTATCAAACTACGCAATGTCACATTCCAGAAGAACATCACCTTACCTGAAAACTGCAAATCTAGTTTTCACATATGGTTCCACTGGGTCCTGCTTACAGTGAAATTTATATCACCACCAAATCTACCTATAACCTCACCATCAAAAGGAATAAAAGTAAAATAAATAAAATGGGGCACCAGTGTGTCAGTACACCAATTAGGCTTTGGGCTTGATGACCAAAGAATCAGGGTTTGATTCACAGTGGGGACAAAGATTATTCTGTATGCACAGTGGGTAATGCTGAGGGTTCTTGCCCTAGGCATACAGTAACCCAGCTGCAACACTAATTACTTACCTCCATTTACTGCTCAAGGTCCACAATCCTTTAAAAAATGTGAATACTATATGAGCCATGATTCAAATTGAAACTTTACGTTATTTTATTCAGTGTATTCTGCACTGATATCAAAATAACCCCTTAACATACTGAAACTGTTCTACCTGGAGATCTTACAGATCACGTAAAGAGCAGAGCAAATTTTGAACCAAAAAGCACACACTTCAGACTGCCAAAATCCACGAATACTGTTACTTCACTCACTGTGTACTGTTTACAGACTGAAGTCTGTAACAGATGGTTGCCTATTGTGTTGCAATTCATTTGAAAGTTGTTTGTATAATTAACACAAAGACGTGTTGTAACAATTGTCTGTGTTATATCACTACAGTGCAAAGAATACAATGTCAACAAAAGTATTATTTTCCACCATAAACAGAAAAGTATTTCTGTCAAGCAAGAATGAAGTTGCCACTAACAGTGATAAACTTTCTTGTACTTGAAGTTGTTTCAGATTTCTGTTGTGCACCAAGAAGTTCTAAGCTACCATGCACAAAGCATATGGCCCAACAGATAGTACATAATTTTCAGAAATTTGAACCTTACAGCAATGTGCAAATGCAGGAGGAGGAGGAGGAGAAGAGGAAGAAGAAGAGGAGGAAGGAGAGGAGGAGGAAGAAGAGGAGGAGGAAGAAGAGGAGGAGAAGAGGAGGAGGAAGAAGAGGAGGAGGAAGAAGAAGGGGAGGAAAAAGAAGAGGTAGAAGAAGAGGAAGAGGAAGAAGATTATATATACATACACACACACATGTAGGGAAAAACATAAGAATTTGTACTATTTTCTCAGTATTCTTGGGCCAATCAGAACAAGACAGGCGTGGTGAACAGAGAACATACAATAAATTGAAGAAGAAAGAAATTTATAAACAAACATACAATAAATGACTTCCTCAATAAATTAAGTTACGAAACTTGCGATACTATATTCTCTACAGATGACATTAATAAAATGTTTAACTCTTTTTTTGGTTCTTACTTGAAAATTTTTTATTCCAGTTTTCCACTAAAGCAAGTTCACATTGTTAAAAAAAATTGGATTAATTTAGGAACTTTAACGTCTTGTACACATAAATGAAAACTCTTTATTGCAAGCAGGAACAGTAATAATTTAGATATTATAAATTATTATAAAAGGTACTGTAAAATTTTATCTGCTGTTATTAACCTTTAGAAGCCTAATGTCAACTATAGTTGACGTACCCCACCGCTAACCTCCAAAGTTGCATTTTATATATCTATTCAACAAATATAGGTACTGAATATTTTAAACATGGTATATACTCTCCGTTTTTTTCACTTCAAAATGCATTTCATTTCATAATTCTAACTTATTTGGTTTCTGTATTATTCACATTTTATATAAAGGGTGGGCTAAAATTAAAAAAATAATTCCGGCGCCAAAAGGTTAAGGAAGCTACAAAACTAAATTATGCAGACAAAATTTAAAAAATCCTCAAACAAGAACAAAACTATTTGGGATACAGTAAACTTAGAAACCAACAAAACTGGTAAATACCAAGATTGTGATGGGAACTCAATCAGTGATCGCCAAGAGATAGCAAATGCATTCAATAAATACTTTTTAACTACAGCTAAAAGTATTAACACTAAACAAAAAGAACTTATTCCCCATAACTTAGATAACACCACCCCTCTTCAATATCCAACCCTTTAAGCACAGAGTTAAATCCCATCTGGAATTTGCTGGCATTGTTAGGTGCTCACCCTATACTCCACGTTAGCAGGATAAGGGTTAATGCAGTCTTTCAAGAATTCTTTCCCAAATATTAATTTAAAATCCATATCAACTAAAGAAACTGAAATCATGATAAAATCTCTTAAACCTAAAAATTCCTCTGGATACAATGGAATATCCACCAAATCAATAAAAATAAGTTCTCCCTTCATTAGCTCACCTTTAGCCCACATACGTAACAAATCCTTATCTTCAGGAATTTTTCCATACCATCTGAAATATGCAGTAGTTAAACCTTTGTTTAAGAAATTACAGACCTATATGTTTTTTTGAAGTTCCTTTTCAACAGTACTTGAATCAACTATAATCAACTTCAGGAACATCTGAATAAATACAGTATTTTAGCAGAAGAACAGTTTGGGTTTAGATCTGATTCTACAACAAATAAAGCTACATATAAGTTAATTACTGGAGCCCTGAATGCCTTAAATAGTAAATTTATAGCATGTGGTATTTTTTTTTTATCTTGGAAATGCTTTTGACTGTTTAAATCATAGTATTTTGCTGTCAAACTACAATTTTATGGTGTTAATGGCAAAGCAAAATCATGGGTTGAATCATACCTTAATAACAGACATATAAGAGTTCAAATCTCGGATGAAGGGTTAAATCAAACAAGTTTTTCTGCGTGGGAAAAAATAACTGATGGTGTTCCTCAGGGATCGGTCTTAGGTTCACTGCTGTTCCTTATATGCATCAATGATCTGCACTAAACCATGAATGATAAAACTGTGTCTATATTGTTCACTGATGATACAAGTATAATAGTAAAAAGTCCTAATTCAAAAGATTTTCAAACTAATATGGTCACAGCTTTTAATCATGTAAATAAACGGTTTAAATTAAATTTACTTTCCATAAATGTTGACAAAACTCATTACATTCAATTTAAGACCAATAACAAGCCCACACTTGATGTAAACATTGTTTGTAATGATAATCTAATAACAACTCTACCTAAAATTAAGTTTCTGGGTGTGTATATATATATATATATAATATACATGATTCAATGAACTGGAGTTGTCATATTGAATATATTATCCCAAAACTGAGTTCAGCATGTTACATAATGAGGAGTATTAAACCATTTATGTCTCTCAATACTTTGAAAACTATTTACTATTCTTATTTTAATGCAATTATAAGTTATGGTTTACCTTTCTGGGGCAAATCACTCCATGATATAAAAATGTTTAGAATGCAAAAATGAATAGTTAGAATTATGATGGGTTGTAAAAATAAGGTTTCATGTAGGAATCTGTTTAGAAGGTTGGAAATTCTACCTTTTGTGTCTCAATATATCCTCTTACTTATGCTTTTTGTAGTTAAAAACAAAAATCTGTTTATTCTGAATTCAGAGAATCACACTAAAAGTACAAGACAATTTAATAATTTTTAACAGCCCATAACTAATTTTACTGTATACCAAAGGGGGGTACAATACAAGGGTATTAAGATTTTCAACAGTCTTCCTCCATACATTAAAAATATATCCCATAATGTCAGGAAATTTGAAATTTTCTTAAAATGATTCCTATATATACATTCTTTTTACTCCATAGAAGAATATTTTCAATATAAATCTATTACAAGTTGATAATGTGCCATTAAACGTCTTTCACAAGAATAATAGACCTAATATATAGGCCTAATATCTATGTTTTGTCACTAAGTCTCACAAAAAAAAAAAACTAACATTGTTATGTTAATGTTATTCATATGCTTAAATTTGCTGTCTGTATTCATTTGCTACAGTTGCCCTTGTCTGTACTTGCCTTGTTTCTCTGTTTGTTAACTACAGCCACATCTTTCTATGCTTTTGTTGTTACACGTGGTTTTTGTCCTGTCTGTATTAATCATCATTCATGTACTTGACTTGGAATCATATTGTTTGATTCCAAGCATTTACACAATTATAATTTTACATAATGCATTACTCTTGACAGGTTCTATATCTTACTTATTGTTATTGTGGATTTATGGAACGTAAATAAAATATCATATCATATTCAACTTGCTTCCAAGATTTGGGACGTTCATTCCACATTTTGAAGTAAAATCAGGCATGTTAAAAACAACACAGGAACAACAGGATGGCATAAAAGAGATCACAAATAAGCTCTGAAGATGTTAAACAGACTGGAAGTTTTTACAATGGTATAACTAGTATGCTTCTGGCAGCAGGGTGACATAACCTGGAGTTCTATAACTGAGAATCTCTGGGTCAGCTGAATAAATATCTACTGCACCATGGAATGTATGATGCAAACTCTCTTTAAAATGTGACAATATGCATATTGAAGCTCACAGGACTGAAAATTAATTATACAATTTAGTGATACAGGGAATATGATTCAATACAGATCTCATGCTAATGGCTACCTGTCAGCTTTGTGTGATTCATTTCCAGTAGTCTGTTCTCTGTGCATCTGATATATTGCATTCACTAAAGATCTATGCACATGCAATGGCAAGATTTCTGAACAGTCCAGTTTTATAAACTACACCTAACACAAGTAAACTGTTATTCCTGGGTATGAAATACAATGTAACACAGTGTATGTTTACTGTAAAAACATTATATACAATAAATTCAGAAACATAGAATGGACAAATTCTTGCACACTTGTAAATGTGAGGATAGAAAGGAATGCCATTTTACATATTACTGTATTATTTTCATGCCACACATGACTGTTTGAAGTGGAATAGCAAAAAAGCTTGGAAACTGCTGAATAACATTAAAAATGCACAAAACTGAGGCCACAGAGACATTCTGGAATTTGAAACACACATGTATATAAAATGCAGACACTGACATAATGTTAGAAAGTAGCATCCCTGTGACCGTGCATATTCAACAAGAATACACTCTATAGTCAATAAAACAGTTTGGTGAGTCTTAACGATATCTTTGTACCTTATTGATGGAAACACTGTTTCAGTTAACTCCATAGAGCAGAAATGCTCCTCCATTTTATGGAACACAAAGATTCATTACTGGAGCCCATCCTGAACCTGATGCACCCAATCCATATCCAACTCCCACTTCTTCAATATCCATTTTAATATTACCTTCCCACATATGTTCTCCCAAATGATTTCCTCCCTTGACATTTTTCCACCTATAGTTCTGTATGTATTTACTGCCTCTCTTGTGTGCTACATATCCTTCCCATCTCATCCTTAACCTCATCATCCTGACAACATTTGGTGACAAGAACAAATCATAAACTCCTCTTTATGCAGATCTGTTGACCTTCCTGTTACCCTGTCCTTTAGATATGAATATTTTCATTTGCAACCTGACCTCAAACATTCTCCATGTCAGGTGGTCCATATCAGTCTCTGATGTACTGCATACTGGTTAACTGAATCATGTGGCATGGCTGTCAGCCTGAGAAGATTTCACTCAATTTCACAGCTGTGAGAGCTTCAAGACATTTACTCTCATGTTCTTCCTTTCAAGGTCACAACTTTCCTACAGTATTTATGTCCCGATGGATAAAATACATTTTGGGTGTAAAAGTCAGTTCCTTCTAAAGAGTGCATGTGTGCACCAAGTTATCCATTACTCTGACACACACACACAAAACACAGACACACTGTCATTTCTGAAAGCACTTATAAATCACCAATAACTTTACTTGCAAAGCTATTCACTGAATTCCTGATAATATTCTTAAATAGTCCCCTGTCATATCAAATCTCGTGTGGAATAAATTACATCTAAATGTGAAACATTATGATCACAAAGATACATAACACAAAGGTATGCTGTTTGAAAAAGCTGAATTGGGGCTGAACTACAACATGCTCTTCTCCTTCCATAAATCACCCATCTCTCAGGTTATGGATATAAATTATTTTGATCCTACCCTCCTAACAGTCCTTGCTAAGTATCTTGTTCAGCAAATATATACAGAAAGCCTTTTCTCAGCTGTTCAAAATTTCAGAACTCTGTTCTCATAAGATACTGCACTTGGTCACCGTGTGATTTAAAAAAACCACTGGTAAAGCAAAATATCCCAGAATGGAGCTATAAGCTGCGCCACTTTGAAAGCCAAAAAACTCTGATGTTCAGAATTTTATAGAAGAAACTGCTTTATTAAAAAAAAAAAAAAAGTGTATGATGAGAGAAATGTGGTATCTCACATATGTGTTCATACCGAATATTTGATATTAAAATTAAATATTGTATTAATATGTGTACTGACACAGAAAAATAAACGATATCAAGACACAGAAAACTGGTAACATCTTACCAACTCTCATACATCTGCAACTATTAATTGCAACACGGAAATTACATACTGAAATAAAAGCACACAACAAGCAATAATGTAACTAAGTACAGCTAACATACGTATTGGCGATTACAACAAATGCCCTCACATGAAACAGAAAACGACGCCTCTAAGCATCAATGTGCAATATCCGAATTATAAACGTTGATTTATTATGGTAATACATTCAATGATCTCAAGTTCATTCAACCATTCTAGTACACTAGCCACGCCATAAAGACTGTGCACGTCGAAACCCTACATGTCATGTACATCGATGGTACGTAATAGCTACTTTTTAAACTGAAAGCAAGTACTCATTAAACCCACGAGATCTTCAGCCGAACAACAGGACATAATTTTCGTAGTGACGTTTCGACAACGTCAAACAAGTAAATTACTTACTTCGGCTCCAATACGTCTACGAACTGCATATTTCGACATAGTACTCACTACCAGTTAACAATAAATAAGAATGTTACACACTTCATTATTCTACGAAAGCTATGGTAATGAACACGCCTCACCTGCTATCGGCATACTTCTACCTGCACCATTACAACTCCCGTTTATTTCACTCTTTTCCACTAGCTGGCACTACATTCCAGCCACGTCACACATGGGCACTTAAAAGAGGGTTATGACTACTAATATTTTGTACCAAAGGGAAACGTATAAGGGCAATTCCGAAGCAACGGGTGAATTCTTTAACTGTGAAGGGGCGGGTCGCGAAAGAGGGCTCGGAGGGTCGACTCCTGAGGCTGCGAAGTAGGACGTATTGTTTCCAAGTGTGCAAATGACGCCATTTTCGAGCAAGTGTCAGAACCATTTGCATGTGTTGCTGGGCGCGCACATTCTTGCCTACATACTCCATGGAGCACACACCTTCTTGAGACGCTAAGCGGTTCTTAGCTAGTCAAGAAATTCCCCGCATTTTAAGAAACCCGAAGGTTAATTACCACATTTATAACAGCCCGTCACCTGTCTCTATCCTGAGCCAGATCAATCCAGTCAATGCCCCACCATCCCACTATTAGAAGACTCATCTTAATATTATCCTCCCATCTACGCCTGGGTCTTCTCTAAGCGGTCTCTTTCCTTCAGGTTTCCCCACCAAAACCCTGTATGCACCACTCCTCCCACCCATACATGCTACATACCCCGCCCACCTCAATTTTCTTGATATGATCACCAAAATAATATTTGGTGAGGAGTAATGATCATCAAACTACACAATGTAGTTTTCCTCACTCCCTTGTTACCTCGTCCTTCTTATGCCCAAATATTCTCCTCAGCACCCTGTTCTCAAACACCCTCAGCATATGTTCCTCCCTCAATGTGAGTGACCAAGTATCACACCCATACAAAACAACAGGCAAAATTATAGTTCTGTATATCTCAATCTATTATGCACCAAATGACAGCAAGCATTCCATGACTTCAGTCTGCTCCACTCTGTATATAAAATGTGAATAATACAGGAACCAAATATGTTGGAATTATGAAACAAACTGCATTTTGAAGAGAAAAAAATGGAGAGTATATACCATGTTTAAAATATTCAGTACCTATATTTGCTGAATAAATATATAAAATTAAACTTTAGAGGTTAGCGGTGTGGTATGACCCCTATACGGGTAGTTAGGTGTCAAAGGGTTTCTTCCTTAATAGAATTTTGATTCACAAGGGTTGTTCCCAAAAATTTGAACTGTTCCAACCCTTTCTAAGGAACTATTAACAATGTCCATATTGTGACCTTGTACAGCATTATGCTTGATTTATGATCAAATACTTAATTGTATCAGCATTTACTGCTAGTGCATTCTTCTTACTAGCAACTACTAAAGCTTCTGTTTTTCTTTACAGTACTACGCTTCTGCTCAATATATTACCATCATCACCACAAACCAAAAGCTGATATGTAAAATTTAATTTCAAGCCATCCTGGTTTACCTGTACCCTCCTAATTGCATACTCTAAAGCAAAGTTGAAAACCAATGGCAATTAAGCATCTCCTTGTTTCAAACAATTCTTAATAGGAAATATGTCAGACAAATGTCTGCCTACCCAGACTCTGCTATAGGTTTCATTCAGACACATTTTTATTAGCCTAATAATGGTCGATCTTATGACTTTAGAAATGCGACCAAAATTGGAACTAAAACCATGTTTCCACAAGATCAATTGGTCAGCGTTTTGATTCAACTGAAACAGAATGGCATTTCATTATGCTCGATCATTACCACACAACTAAATCGTCCGTGGTCAGCACATATAAAAGCTGCATGTACCAAACCCTACCACTGTTTTGCCTTATTTAGCAATATGCATTTCAATGCTACTGTATCATTATTTATGTCTCTTAATCTAGCACATGAGAAGAAAAGCATCTGCAAGGGAGGATACATCCCTTCACACTCTTGTTCTGAAGTTTGGTTATATAAAATGTTATTATACCAACACAAATTACATTTGCAATGATAAAACTACCTACTATAGCCAGGTTTTGTCATCTTACTAGTAAAACATACACAGGCACAAGAAATGATATTTTATGCTACAAGGGGCCTTCCCCTGCCATTTAATGTTACTTTATCAGGTTATTTCTTCATAACACTACAACAAAACTTCTAGCCTAAATTAAACTGAAATTATTGTTATGCTTTTCAGTATATGTATACACAAATGATTACACTATGTTTTTACTTGGCACCTGAAACAGCCATCAGAACCTCCTGATGATGAAGTCATGGACACTGGTTGTGGTCTTTTGTCATTATCAGAAGGCACATGTAGAACAATGAGCTTTCCCCCTTTTTATGTTATAATCGGACAGTACAGCGGACTGCAGTGTGTCTTGACACATATAAAATGACTCCTAATCATTCATGCTTCTGCTGGCCATGATAACATTTTTAAAGGCAGAAAAAAAAGTCTAATGCAACAAGGAATTCATTTTGGTTTTAACCCATCAGCACCAGACAATTTAATTTAATATGTATAATACAGAGGAGGGGGTAACTTAAGTTCAGAAAAAATGCATGTCTGGTATCACATGAACAGCTTATACAACTTTAATTAAATTTTGTACGGCACCATCCAGTATCTGAAGATGTATTTTACATTACCACAGCAATTCAGCTTTGTGTGGTAGTCATCTCACTAAAAACACAAGGCAGCATTCCTACTGTTGCATCAACAAACCCAGTTAATTATTATAAGGAGCAAAGTACACTTTCAAAAGCTGAGGCAGTCGAGAAATTCAGCTCCTTCTATGGAATCTGAAACTCTTCTGCTGTGATTGTAAATCTGTTACTGGTTCATATCCTGAGCTACGTGAAACCAATCACCACTCTCCAGCCATATATCTTTAAAATACAGTCTAGTATTATACTCCCACCTACACTGTGTTCCACATGGTCTGTTTTCTGGGAGGAGGGACTATGGATTTTTCCTCTTCCATTTTCTACATCGTCCACCTATCTCCCATCTCAAAACACCTGGATTTCATCATCACAAATTATGAAACTTATTATGCAATTTTATGTTGTCTCCACTACCTTCAAATATTCTCATCAGCTCCCCATTCACAAAATACCATCTATTCAACCCTTAATTCAAGAGATCACATTTCATGCACATAAGGGCAGCAGACAATATTATAGTTCTGTATATTTTAGTCTCTGTGTTTTTAGTTGGAAGATGGGAATGTCAAGCAGTACAGTAAACATTTATTGGGATTTCAGAGGTATCTACTGCCTCCATCCTCAAGGCAGCAGACCTGAAGATGGAAACAGAAGCTTCCACCAAAAAAGTAAATTTCTAACGGGGTATAAGGTGTCACATCCCTTGAAATAGCATACTTCATACCTGCCATGGCGAGAACCTCCAATTACATGTAGGGCATAGCTTATTTGCACTTGAAGATGGCCTCTCTTTCAGTGCACAAATGACAAGGGTATGGCACTGTAATCATCATCTACAAACAGTTAAAAACACTTCTGTGATGACAGCACAAAAAAGAACCCCCTCATATATACAGCATTACAAAATCCCCTCCCCTCAAAACTGACTGCAGAAGTAAAAAGGGTCAGTCACAGTTAATCTATAATGTTTCAATTTCATTCAGTCTCCACAAGAAACAAGCAGCAATTAACTGTATAGCAGTGTATAGCTATTTGCTCTGGAACAGAAGACTCAGGTATTTCTGAGCACACTAAACACAGTATACATTGCAAGTCAGTAAAGCAAAAGATGGCCAAAATTAGCTGCATTACCAAGATAGTATGACAACAATGAAGTATAGGTCCAATATACTGATGGGTTAAAAGTACATGGCACATGATGTGTTTATGATGCATTACCCACAACATACAATAAAAAGTAAAAGTACACGTCTATCAACACAACGCAAAAAGTGAGAAGTAACATACTTGTGATGACAAAGGGTTAAATTAACCTTTTGGCACCGGAATTATTTTTTTTAATTTTAGCACACCCTGTATATAAAATGTGAATAATACAGGAACCAAATATGTTAGAATTATGAAACAAACTGCATTTTGAAGAGGAAAAAACAGAGAGTATATACCATGTTTAAAATATTCAGTACCTATATTTGTTGAATAAATATGTAAAATGCAAATTTTAGAGGTTAGCGGTGAGGTACGACCACTATAGTTGACATCAGACTTCAAAAGGTTAATCATTTCCATATTTATAAACCTACAATTCCTCAAATTATTATTACATTTTGGTTTGTTTTCTAATAGTGCATACAAACACCAATCACATTTGTACCCCATAAAGGTTTCATTATTTAGTATGTCAGCATGTGTCTCACACCGGATGTAGCAACATTAACCACAACTTAATTTAAGCGGTGGTAATGATGTGACACATGTCTGCACAAAAGATGTGGGAGTAAAATATCTAAAAACGTTTCTAAATGTGATAAATTGTACATTTTCAGACTATAAAATAATATAAAATTATGACACATGATATAATCAATGTTACTCTACACTTTTCTTTAAATAAAAAAGGGGCTGAATTATTACTGCACCACTGCTACTCAGTACTACTACTGTTAGTATTACTACAATGTTAAATCAGATTTTCAATCTGCCATTGCATTCTAGTTCAAGACACACAAATTATGACTACATGAGATTAACATTCTGATGATGACCAAGTCCAATCTGTACACACTTCCATGGTACTACTGTTTACATGGGAAGCTCAAACTATAAATACAAGTTCCCTGTTTCTTGTGATATTTCATTTGTGCTTACATGGAATTCTGAGAATGTTCACTCAATACACTGATCAGTCAATGGTGTTTCTGCTACAGGACACAAGGTGAAAATGGAAGTCCCAGATGTTTCAGGACCATAATATTTACCTAACATGACACTTGAACTTCATGGTATGCTAGGGCACATATCAGGCGTGATAAGAACACATGTGTCCAGTGTCCTTACATCAGTAACTTGGATTCCACCAGTGTGGTGTTTCTTTCTGTGCGACATCATTGTGGAGCGGGACACAAAGGCTTTTTCACATATGTCACAGGGGTAGGGGCGCTCACCAGTATGCAGTCGCTTATGAATAGTAAGTGGCGAAAACTGAGTAAAGCTCTGCCCACAAATGTCACAACGATATGGCCGTTCACCTGTATGACTACGTCTATGGCAGCGCAAGGCATCGCGCCTTGCAAATGCCTTGCCACACCACTCACACACGAAACTCTTCTCACCTGTATGCATAGTGGAGTGGATACGCAAGTCGACACGTGTCAGGAAGCCTTTGCCACACACTTCACACATGAAGGGTTTCTCACCAGTATGTATGCGCAAGTGTGTTGCCAGATATGACTTGCTCACAAACATCTTGTTGCATATGGTACATGGGTACTGTTTGTTATCTGTTCCTGAGTGAACACGCTGGTGTGACTTACACAGGCCCTTTGTGATAAAACGCCGCCCACACGTCTCACAAAGGTATGGCTTCACACCTAAGTGGCGGTTCTGATGGTCCAGGAGGGACTGTTTAGTCTTGAAGTTACGTCCACATGTTGTGCATGGGTAAGGTTTCAGATCACTGTGGACACGCTGGTGAACAATCAGATACGACTTGCACTGGAAGCCTTTCCCACACGTGTTACAAGTAAACTCATAATGACCTGTATGCTTAGCCTCATGCTGGGCCAGTCCAATTTTAGATCTGAATGCCTTTGTACATGTTGAGCATTTGAAAGGTTTTTCACCTGTGTGTTTCCTCATGTGCTCCGTCAACTTGTAGTTAGTTCGATACTGCTTCCCACACTCACGGCACACTTTAGGTTCCCACTTCTTTCTTCGTGCCACTCCCTTCTTCTCTTCATGCATGATTTGTGTATTAGACAATCTGTGCTTCCGTGAGTGCATCTCCTTAGAGTGTGCTTTCAGAGCTTCCTCATTGGTGAAGAGTGCCCCACAGGCCTTACATTTGTTGCAGTGATCCTCATAATGTGACTGAAGATCTTCTCTCTTGGCAAATGTCTTGCCACATATATTGCAAAAAACCCATGATGACTGGTCAGGATATTCAGAGGCTTGTGGACATGACAGCATGAGGAGTCCATTAGCAGCTGGATTCGTGAAATTTTCATCTGCCTCATTCCTGGCATCATCTTCACCCTCTATCCTGCAACTGATTTACTAATTATGTACCAACTAAATTGTAACATATGCACACAGAATAAACTGAGGTTAATTCCTGTTCTTACATCTACCAGTATTATAATTAGTGAACATACTGGGCTCCAGAAATATTACTTTAATCTACTAACCACATAATGAACACTATTCACCCATACACAGAGAATATGCAAATGATGCAAGAGTGGTCAACTGCTGAAGTAAACATGACATAGTTACCTTTTATCAACACATTAAAGCCAAACTTATGAAATACATTTTATATTTCAGAATATAATGACAGGGACCCATAAGGGATTGTGATGTGAAGGTGCATGATACCTAATAAGATTTTCGAAATGAAGATGAAAATCTACAAACCTCTCCACTCCTACCCCACTCTTGCCTACTAGTGGTGGGTCCTGTTAAGGAGAGTAACCCAAGCTAAGGTTGAGGTAACCAACCCCTTCGGCAACATGGGTCACCAAGCAAGTAAAAAATATACAGTTGCGAATTTCTCGAGGGAGTCTCAGAAGGAAAGGATAACTGATGATGAATGGATTTGGAAAAGGAATATGAAAAATGGAACATGGAATGTAAGAAGCCTACTTTGGTCAGGAGCATTAAAAGTGCTCCACACTGAATTGTCAAAGTTAGACTTCAACGTAGTAACGCTTCAGGAATCTCGGTTGGAAAGTGGTATCCAAAAGTTTGATAACTTTGCTTTATCCAATAGTGGATTAGAAAGTAAAAAACATGAATTTGGTTGCAGTTTTTATGTAAGTGGAGAATTTTTAAAATATGTTAGATTTCAAAATTATAAATGAAAGAATATGTTGTTTGAGATTAAAAGCTAAATGGTTTTCATGTACTCTGATAAATGTCCATGCACCAACAAATGAAGAAACAGCAGAGATAAAAGAAGGATTTTACAATTTATTACAGCAAAATATAAATCAAATAGCTAGGTCAGACATTAAAATAATACTTGGAGATTTTAATGCAAAGGTTGGTAAAGAAAGCATATACAAACCCACCAATGGGAATGAAAGTTTACGTAACGAAACTAATAACAACAGAATAAAAATGATTCAGTTTGCGATATGTAAATGTAAGAATTACAACGTTTCCACATACAGATATTCAGCAGACGACAGGACAACGAATCAAATAGATCATGTTTTAATTAGTAATAGATTCAGGAGTGCAATAACAGACATCAGAGCACTAAGGGGACCAGACATTGGATGAGATCACAACTTACTGAAGATGAATTTTAAAGTGAAATTAAGGGTAAAAACTGGAAATAAATATAATGAGAAAAGAAAAATGGTAAATATTTTTCAAAATCTGAAGTAGAAACAAGAATATGCTACAGAAATTAATAATATGTTTGAAATACTGGAAAATTTGGATGAAGAAGATAGTATTGACAATAATATTAATGAAAAATGGGTAAACATTACAACAATAATCATGGAAACCAAACAGCAGCTTATAGAAAAGGATGAAGGCACAAAAACA
>Ga0131853_10004640_pt1 | contig 24627 bp, 22 predicted proteins | sample TergutLab28metaG_FD_92764 | JGI IMG/M metagenome (GOLD analysis project Ga0131853, IMG submission 92764) | Labiotermes labralis P1 segment gut microbial communities from Petit-Saut dam, French Guiana - Lab288 P1 (version 2) (version 2) | ecosystem: Host-associated > Arthropoda: Insects >...
CTTCTTTCATAAGCTCCATGAAGGGCTCAATGAAAGCCTCTGAGTGGATGCCCAGGTCATTTTTGTTTTTAAGCGCCCTGAACACATCGTTGATAGTGGGATTGCCAACGAGCTGTAAGCATGAACCATCGTCGATCAGATCGATGATGAATTGAGATGTCCTTGCTGCCCTTTCAAGCTCAGCGGTGTCTGATGGGTCGATGTTTTCGAGGATACTTGCCGGCATCTGCATGTCGCCTTCTACGATCAGGTCCGCCTCAGAAACATGTATCAGATTGTTTTCTCCATAGATATAGGGAACATGCTTGTTTACCTGGAGGATAATCTTCTTTGATGCCTCAACCGCATAGCAATGCGAGGTTGTGCCGGTGAGCCCGTAGCACATGTAACCATCCTCATCGGGAGGCGATACTTCGATAAAGGAAATGTCTGGATGCAATACGTTTTTGTACCACTTATTCATCTCACTTAACCAGACAGAACTGTAGTCAACCTTATTGCCCAATAGGCGTTCTGCGCCCAAGAAGTAGGAGATGTACTTAAAATTCGGTTTCGCTTGCCATATCGACAAGGGTCGCATGAGAAGTGCGCTCCCTATGGTTACTTCGTCTAGGTTTTCGCATGTGGCAAGAGCTTCAGTTAGTACGTGTGCCTGACTGTTGGCAACCCCGATATACACACAATCACCATTGTTGACAATCTTGACAGCCTCTTCGGGTGTTCTGAGCTTATCCTCGTATTCTTTTCTCCAAGCGCTCATAGGTAAACCTCCTGTTCATTGTTTAATAGCTGGTAATACTGTTCCTTCTTTGACTGCTGTATGGCTCCGTTAGCTATCTCTTGCCCAAGAGATAGCTTGCTATGATGACCTTCTGCATATCCTCTTGCCCTTCGAGGGTTGAGCCCATGGAGGCATCGCGTAGGATTCGGGTAATGGGATAATCGGTGACCGTGCCGTAAGCACCGTGCACCATCTGCGCGGAACGAGCGCACTCAAAAACCTGATTGGTGACGAAAAGCTTGGTCATGGCACCCTGCTTGGCAAGCTCGGCATCTCCGACCTCTCCGGCAGCTGCACGATTGCACATGCCGGCAAAGCGATAGGTCATTGCACGGGCCGTCTCAAGTTTTGTATACACGTCAGCAAGTCTCATCTGTACGGCTTGGAACTTGGTGATAGGTTGATCTCGGTGCATCTTCTGGGTAACGTATTTATAAGCTTCGTCATAGGCTGCAACAGCACTGCCCAGAGATACAGTCACTACGCCCAGCTTGCCAAATCCGATTCCTTTGGTGAGGATCTCAAATCCTCTTTCGCTTGCAATCTGGTTTTCCTTGGGTATCTTCACGTCTTTCAAGTAGACATCCACAAGCACTCCGCCGTGCTGGCCGATTTTCTTCCATTGTTCTGACATGCTATAACCCTCACTGCCCTGAGGGATGATGAAGGCACCGATTTCGTTGGTGTCGGTTCTGCGGGCAAAGAAGAAGGAAGGGCCCATTCCGGCGCTGGTTATGAAACGCTTGGTGCCATTGAGAATGAGGAAGTCTCCATCTGGTTTTGCAGTGGCGAGAATTTGTTTGGGGTCAGACCCGGTCTGGGGCTCAGTAAAGCCGCCGTTCAAGATCACCTCGCCCCTGGCGCCGGCAGGAATCCACTTCTCCTTCTGTTCTTCCGATCCAAACTTCATGAGCATCTGCAGGAGACCAGTGTGGGCAGAAATCATGATGGCTACACCAGGAGCTACCCTGGCAACCTGCTCCATCATCAATGTGTATCCGTCCCATCCGGCATCACATCCGCCATACTCTTCAGGAATCGGCATGCCAAAAGCCCCCATCTCAGCTAATCCTTCAAATATCTCTGCGGGAATATGACACTCGTTTTCGATTATGTCGAGCTTGGGTTCAATGACCTTCTCAGAGAATTCGCGAAATGACTTTTGGATGAGTTGTTGTTCCTTTGTTAAGTTATAGTCCAATAGGTCCATTGCTTAACTCCTTTCAATCAGCAATATATAGTTGTGGGATTGCATAGATACGAAGACTTGAATTGGTACGTGAGCTTGAAGAGGCAAGACTCCCTATCGTTCTTTGAGAGCAAGAACACCGTGTCAGATGCACAAAAGAATGAGAAACCTCCCTTCAAATATAGAATCATGTGGTTTGTAGACATTATTTTGTCGGAAGCAATACAGATGATAAGACGGAAAGACCGCACAGCTGTAGCGATAAATATGAACGCAGCTTGTGCAATGGTTGCGTTCTTTTTTATCGCTACAGCTGTGCAGTCTTTCCGTCTTATCATCCATGCACGCCCAGGTTGCTTCAAATAACAAACATTAAGACTATTTGAGAATGAGGTAGAGACATGAGTAAGCTGCAGCAGAACTTCTCCCCGCTAAAAGGTGTACGGGTAATCGACTTTACCCGTCTACTGCCAGGTCCTTATGCAACAGAGCTTCTTGTTGGAATGGGGGCCGAAGTAATAAAGGTTGAAGATACCGGAAAGGGCGACTATGTTCGCCACCTTATGCCAAAGCTGTTCTCAATGATGAACAGAAGCAAAAAAGGCATTGCCGTCAATTACAAAATCGAAGCTGGCAGAGAGCTGGTTTTGAAGATGATTGCAAATGCTGATGTGGTCATAGAGGGATTCAGTCCCGGCGCGATGGATCATTGGAAACTGGGCTATGAAGATGCAAAAGCTATAAGGAGCGACATCATCTATTGCTCCCTCTCTGGCTTTGGCCTTGTGGGGCCACTCGTAAACAGAGCGGGCCATGACCCCCAGTATACCGCTGAGGCCGGTCTGGTGGGCATCAGAGCAAAAATGACTGACGGCGAGTATGACGAGATCTATCCTCCGGTTGCCGATTTAGGTGGCGGGCTTAACGCAGTTCTGGCAATTGCTGCCGCACTTTACTCCAGGGAGCGCACAGGTGAGGGTGCTTATCTGGACATCGCCCTTTCTGACATACCAGCCTCATGGGCAATAGCCTGTAGCGAGTCAGATATGGGAGTCGTTCCCAAGGCTGCCTTCAACTTCTATAAGACAAAGGATGGACGAGTGATGTCTCTCGGAAACCTTGAGCCGCATTTCTGGGTTAATTTTTGTAAGGCTGTAGGTCGAGACGATCTAGCTGATCGTGCTGCAGATCTTGAGGCAGTGCCCCTGGTGGCAGAACTGATTGCATCAAAGACAGCTGAAGAATGGACTGTCATTCTCAAAGATGAGAAGGTGTGCTGGGCAATGGCTACCAGCCCTGAGGAGATGTCAGAAAATGAGCTTCTGAGGGCGCGAGGGTATGTTATTGATGCCGCAGACGAAGGCTCTGTCCTCACTCCCATACTTGCCTTTGCCCGTCCTTCCATGCCTGACGCTCCTGCCCCGGCTACGGGCGGAAATACCCGAGAAATCCTTGCTTCAGTGGGGCTCAGCGCAGATGAGATCAGTAATCTGGAGCAGCAAGGCGTGGTTGTGTCCAGCTAGTAAAAGACCGTAAGACACCGGCCATGCAGTAAAGGCTGTTTAATGCCGGCAAAATGTCACCCAAGTGCGTCTACGAAAGGAGATTGTCAATGGAAATCATCGTGGCAATGAAACAGGTTCCCGACTTACAGCAAGTTCGTTTGAAGAATAAGGAAGCTGTGCTTGAAGGAGTGCCCTTGACTTTTGGCGATATTGACAAGCGCGCTTTAGAGGCGGCCGTGCAGCTTCGTGATACCCATGAAGGCACCGTACATCTACTCTCGATAGGCAATGAAGAGTTAGAGGATACGGCAAAGGAGGCTTTGGCTGGAGGAGCCGACGCTGCAACCTTGTTGATAAGCGATGAGTTTGCAGACCTGGACAGTGCACAGGTAGCGCAATACCTGGCTGCGGCCATCAAGGATATGGATGATTATGATGCTGTCTTATTTGGCGAAGCCAGTGGAGACAACTACAGTGGGCAGGTTGCCTCTCGCGTGGCAGCAATCCTCGGTTATCCCCTTATTGGCTATGCGCAGAAGATTAGCTACGAAAACGGCAGCGTGACGGTCGAGTGCAGCTATGAGTCGAAAGTGGAGACAGTGGTTGCAGCGTGCCCAGCGGTCATTTCGGTGGTTAGTGACATTGCTGAACCCCGCATCCCTGCCGTGACAGCCATCCTCAAAGCGGGAAAAAAGCCCAAGGAGATTATGGATGAGACTGATGTGGGGATAGACGAAGCATCCGCAGTCATCGAGACCTTAAGCGCGCTTGCTCCCGATGATAATCGCAAGTGCGAAGTAGTCGACGATGTCGGCGCGCTCATTGGTGCCTTAAAAGCCGAGAAGATACTTTAGGAGGTCATAGCATGTCTAGAAATGTTCTGATATTCGGTGAAAGAGGAAACCAAATCCGTGAACTTATAACTGCCGCTCGCCTCGTCGTGGAAGGTGGCAGCACGGTAGCTGCCGTCGTTAACGATTCAGCGCTGGCAGAAGAAGTCTCTGCTTCTGGCATCGCTGCTGTCAATATCACCAGCGCTGGCCTCAACAAGGCAGATGTTGCTGCAGTAGCCAGAGCACTGCAAGCCGTTGCATCAAACAAGGATGCCGCTGTAGTGATCGTCTCGGCAGACCGCCGCGGCAGGCTGGTAGGATCCTACCTGGCTCAACTGATGAATGCCGCATTCATCTCCAATACAGACAGGGTTGCGTGTACGGACGATATTATCTGCACACGCAACACCCTTGGAGGTATGCTCTGTGCTGAGCAAAAATCATTGGCTGCCAACCAGGTGATAGCTATATCGGCAAAGGTATACGACGAGGCTCCCTCCTCAAGTGGCGGCTCAGTAGAAGAACTCCAGGATAGTTTTGAGGCTGGAGGAGTCTCGCTGATTGCTGAGTCTTCCAAGGATACCTCTGTAGCAGACATAACTGAGGCAGATGTACTGGTTGTGGTTGGTTCTGGTGTTGAGAAGGATTATCTGGATCAGGTCCAGGCAATCGCAGACAAGCTTTCTGGCTTGGTTGCCTGCACAAAACCTGTAGCAACAGATCGCAAGTGGTATAGCGAGGAGTTGGTCATTGGCATCTCCGGCAAAACATGCAAGCCAAGCCTGGCTTTGTTGTTTGGAGTCTCAGGCCAGGTGCAATTCTATGCTGGCATTCGCGATGCTAAGGTTATTGCGGCCATAGATAAGGATCAAAACGCACTGATAACCGGTCTGGCCGATTATGTGCTGATTGCAGATACAACTGATGCCATTCCAGGTATCGGAGCAGCACTTTGATTACGTTACGGTACATGATGGAGGCACTCACCTGACAAAACCATAAGCATTCATGAGTTTTCTTGAGACATTGAGGCCACCAGCCAAGGTACGATAACGACTCTGACAGGAGCAGCATGATGCATGTTTTCAATGAGGAAGAGCGAGAGATACTGACTGCTGTAAAAAGGTTTTGCGAGGACAGGATAAAGCCGGCGGCATCCGCCATCGACGAAGAGGATGTTTTTCCCAGGGAGCTTTACACAGAGCTTGGAAAGGCCGGAATCCTGGCACTGACTGCACCTGAGGAATATGGTGGCTTGGAAATCAGCGTGCATTGTTGGCTGGAGTGCCTTTCTTTAATATCAGCAGCCTCGGCATCTCTCTCTATGAGCGTAACTGCTTGTTCCAGCCTGATGTTTCTGGTATCGAGGTTTGCCTCTGAGGAACTCGGGCAGAAGTGCCTGCCAAAACTTGCAACCGGAGAAGCGATAATGTGCGCCTGCATCACCGAGCCCAACGCCGGTTCAGACGTGAGCAGCATAGCAACGACGGCTGTCTTGGATGGTGAGCATTATCTGGTTAACGGTTCAAAGATATTCATCACCAGTGGGTCTGTCGCAGACTACTTCGTCATCTTTGCCAAGACGAGAGTTGGAGACAAGGAGGGTCTTATCTGCCTATTGGCAGATAAGACCATGCCTGGCATAAGAATTACACGAGATGAGAAGAAGCTCGGCATGCGTGGCTCGGTGACATCCGAGTTGTGGTTTGAGGATCTGCGAGTACCAATTGACCATGTAATAGGAAACGCAGGCGATGGTTTTAAAGTGGCCTACAACACATTGGAGCGAGGGAGACTCTACGTGGCGGCAATGGGATTAGGAATTGCAAGAGCTGCACAGGAAGCAGCAGTCGAGTATTCGAAGACGCGCGTGCAATACGGCAAGCCCATTTGCAAATATCAAGCCATCCAAAACAAGCTAGTCGATATGGAAATCGGCATCGATGCAGGCCATGCACTCGTCCACTCAATTGCAGAACGCATAGAGAGGGGCGAGCAGACAATCAAGCAGGCCTCTTGCGCAAAGGTCTTTTGTTCGGAACTCGCAGAGCGTGTAACGGCTGAGGCCTTGCAGGTATTTGGCGGCTATGGCTACTGCAAGGATTATCCCGTAGAGCGGTATTTCCGCGATGCCAAGGCGCTGCCAATCTTTGAAGGAGCCAATGAGGTTCAGAGGAATATCATCGGAAAGGTAATCCTTGCCTAGGTGCGTGCCTTGGTACTTACCTGGTTTTACCTGGGCAGGCAGCTGTAAGCGGTATTCTGAATGACAAGTAGGTGCGGTGATGAGGATTGCGGTTTTTGTGAAGCAGGTCATGGATCCGGAGGCTGTTTTAGCCTTCGATGAATCTGGGGCGTTGGTCCAAAACGAGCAAAACCTGATCATCGATGCTTACAGCGAATATGCCGTAGAGCGCGCTGTTCAGCTAAAGGAGGAATTGGGCTTTGAGGTCATCGCAGTTACGATTGGTGACGAGAACTCTATACCTGCTGTCAGGCATGCTCTTTCCATGGGATGCTCCGAGGCCTACCAGGTAAGCGACCCCGATCAACTCTGCACAATCCCTGAGCTCAAAGCACAGGTCCTTGCCGCAGTTGCCAAGGAAGTGAGCGCTGACCTGGTCATGGGCGGCTGTATGTCTGCCGACACCGGTCGAGCGCAGGTAATGCCGAGGGTCGCCGAAATTTTAGGACTGCCTCATGTAAACAAGGTGGTTGAGATGAGGCTTGAGGGCAATCTGGTTTGCACAAAAAGCGAGGTCAACGACGGCATTGCCGAGATAGATGTTCAACTGCCAGCGGTGATTTGCGCTCAGGAGGGGCTTGCAGAGCCACGCTATCCATCCATGTGGGACATCATGCAAACACGAAAGAAGACTATACAGACTCGGTCGGTGAACGAATATGCCACTTCATGTGCAAGCACGTCGCATCTTGCTGTAGTGCTGCGCCTGAAGGAAGCCCGTAAAAGCGGCTCTATCATTGAAGGGGAAACGCTGAGTGAAGTGGTGCAAAAGGCAGTCAGCGCTCTTCGTGATGAGGCCAAGGTCTTATGGGGTGCTTGAGTATGAGCAGGGTTGTAGTCTTTTGCGACTCGAGCGAGACGGCACTCAGGAACGTTTCTCTAGAAATGACAACAGGCGCGAGGTGCCTGGCAAATGAATTGGGCGCTGGTGTGAGGGTGTATATATGGAATGGTACCGAGGAGGAGGTCGCAAAGCTTTCCACCCATGGAGCAGATGAAATCGCCCTGCTTGATGCGGACCATGACATGGCATCCAATCCCGAGGCCATTGCCAAAACCATTGCTAAGCTCGCTGCCTATGATGAGGCAGATATCCTACTCTTGCCCCATACTTCTTTTGGCTTTGCAGTTGCGCCGCACGTGGCAGCGTTACTTGATGCGGCTTATGTTCCAAACGTAGTAGCGATTGACGGTGAACAGAGGGCCATAGAACGAGAATCCTACTCGGGAAAGATCATCGAGCGGGTAAGCATCACTGCCGAGACAAGATTGGTGGCAACGGTAAGGCCTAAGGCGGTAGACGCTGTTGTTATTACTGAGTCCTGCCAGGCAAAGATGCTCAATATAGAAGTATCCTGGACAGACACCCATCAAGTAGTCAGGAATGTTGCAGAGCAGCTGATTGGTCAGGTCTGTCTTACCGAGGCTGACTATGTGGTAGGCGCAGGACGCGGCGTGAGAGACGCTGAGGGTTTTGCGTTGGTTGCCCGGCTTTCTGATGTGGTGGGTGCCGCACTGGGGGCAACGCGAGCAGTTATTGATGAAGGTTTCTTAGGCCTCAGCAACCAGATAGGCCAAACCGGAAAGGCTATTGCCCCAGAGCTTTATATTGCCTGTGGGATATCAGGATCGATTCAGCACATGGCTGGGGCCTCTGCATCCAAGTGCATCCTAGCGATAAACAATGATCCAGAGGCTCCGATTTTCAAGTATGCAGACTATGGCATAGTTGCCGACCTGCGCAAGGCGGTTCCACTGTTAATCGAGCACTTAGCACATAAGACAGATTAGCCTTGTTGGGCGTTGGTAAAGAAACCAGGAGTTGGGTAACGTGCAATCGGGCGAAGCATTTCGAGAGATATTCTGGAACATTGACCACCACTGGCTGATGCAAGCATTGCTAGTACTTGTTTTGTTCTTATTTGTATTCTTCCTGGTTCGCATCATACGGTTAACCCGGATAGGTATTCCAGTAGCGCGTTCTGACAGACCAGGAAAACGGCTGTGGGGCAGTTTTCGAGATGCGATTCTGCAAGTAAAAGTCCTGAGTGAGAAAAAGAGTGGCATCATCCATGCAATGATGTATTTTGGCTTCTTAGTTCTTCTTGTGTGTACTATTACTATCGCTTTTGACACCTATCTAGGTACTCATTTTATAAACGGACACTTCTATCTATACGTCATATCCCTTGGCGGTGACATTGCTGGCTTGCTCTTTTGTGCTGGGGTGGCTGCAGCTATCGTTCGACGCGCTGTCAATAAGAACCTAGAGACAAAAGTCTCGGATATCATCATCTTGGTGATCCTCCTCCTGGTTGGTATCACCGGTTTCACCATTGAAGGATTGAGGATTGCTGCTGCTGATGACCCGTGGAGGATGTGGTCGCCCATTGGAAACCTCGTGGCGTATGCCTTTTCTGGCATCGACGAGATGCAGCTGGTGCTGTGGCATAGGGTTTTTTGGTGGATCCATCTAGTGTTGGCCTTTGCTGCCATTGGTACCTGGACCTGCACAAAACTCGTGCATACGTTCTTGATTCCTCTGATCCTCTATCGACGTCAGCTGGATAATGCCGCCATCTTACCTTTTGTCGACCTGGAGGATATGGACATTCAGGAGATTGGTGTTCATACAATACGAGACTTCACAACAAAGGATCTGCTCGATTCTGAGGCATGTATTCGTTGCAGCAGGTGCAACGAGGTTTGCCCAGCATTCACAACTGGCAAGACGTTAGTGCCAATGGGCTTCATGCAAGGGGTCAGAGCACAGCTCAGACTAGAAGGCCCTGAGATCAAGGCTACGCGAAGGCATAAGCACAAGAATGATGTTACAGAAGGGGTGCAAGGCGCCAGAAAAGAGTTAACCCTAATGCCTGTTGTTGGAGCTTCTATTAAAAAAGCGGACCTATGGCAGTGTGTAACCTGCGGTGCCTGCACAGAAGCCTGCCCTGCATCTATCGAGATAGCTCCAAAGGTCGTGAAGATTCGCACCCATCAGGTGTCCATGGAAGGCGCCTTTCCCAACGAGGCTCAGTCTACCTTCAGGGCGCTCGAGACAAATGGTAATCCCTGGGGCACCGGCTGGCAAAAACGTATGGACAGGCTTGCAGATCTTGAGGTGCTGACTTTTGCTGAACATCCCAACGCCGAGTGGCTTTACTGGCCGGGCTGTTCAGGCGCTTTTGATGACAGGAACAACAAGGTTACTGCTGCGGTAACACAAATCCTCAAGGCAACTGGAGTAGACTTTGCTGTTCTGGGTAATGAGGAGCGCTGCTGTGGTGATGCGGCACGTCGTATGGGTAATGAATATGTGTACTATCAATTGGCAAGCAGGAATATCGCTGCACTTGAAAGCTATGGCATTAAAAAGATCCTTACTCAATGCCCGCATTGCCTCACGGCCCTCTCCGTTGACTATCCTCAGCTGGGCGGCTCCTATGAAGTCATCCATCACACTCAACTGATCCAAAGGCTCATAGGTGAGGGGCGGCTCAAGCCCTCTCGCGACTTGAGTGCCTCTCTTGCTTATCACGATTCTTGTTATCTTGGCCGCTACAACCATGTTCTCAAAGAGCCGCGATTGGCTCTTGCGGCAGCTGGTGCATCCATTGTTGAGCCCAATCGGCATGGTAAAGCTGGCTTTTGCTGCGGAGCAGGAGGTGGCGGGATGTGGCTAGAGGAGTCACAGGGCACTCGCATTAACGTCGAACGAGCAAAACAACTCCTTTCCACCAATGCCAGCCAGATTGTTACCGGCTGCCCATTCTGCCTCACCATGCTGAGCGATGGTATAAAGGCTCTGGATTCTGAGGTGTCAGTATGTGATGTTGCAGAGATTATCTGGAACTCAACATTGTATCAATCAGATAGGATAGAGCCTAAATAAGGTATGGTGTCAGGACTGTTGTGCAGAGGATGCACAACAGTCCTGACACAATGGCAACAGGCTTTTTTACTGCTAGCCCGATGTTATAATGTGCTGCATAAAGTGCAAGGCTCTCCGAGGGAGGTGTATTTTGAGGATAGACTACCTGGAAGAGTTCGTAGTGCTTGCTAAAGCCTCCAGCATCCTCGAAGCATCCAAGACCCTCAAGGTTGTGCCATCAACCTTGAGCCGACATCTCAGCGCCATGGAGGTGGAGCTGGGTTTTAAGCTGATAGATCGCACAACAACATCGTTTAACCTGACGACTAAAGGAGAGTTGTTTTTTGAGCGAGCAGTAAACACTCTGGAAGCATACTCAATGTCTGAGTTTTCTGCCACCAAAGAAATAGAGTCTCCAAAGGAGACGGTTATCATAGGGGGTCATCTGAGGCTCATGGGGGTGGCAAATCTCATAACTTCCACGACGTCATATTGCGTGAGAAACAGGTATTCGGTATTACCATTGCCCTACTATCCTCATACCTTTGGTTCGGTGCTCACCTTTGGCTCCAATGATCCTATCAAGACTGCGAAAAAAGGTCATGTTGATGTTTCTCTACTAGTTGGCTGCGAGCAGGATGACTTATCCCAGTTTGAGTCAGTGTCGCTTTTCCATGAGCCCACCTCGCTACTCTTCTCTGCCGGCTTGGAGATAGCTCAGCATGCTGGTCCAGTTGATTTGTACGACTTCAAAGATTTCACCTTTGTGCTCCCTCCATTCTATCCGTCGCTTACCAACCGTTTTCTCCAAATCTGCGAAGCAGTAGGCTTTAGGCCTATTCATCGCTACAAGTTTTATCGCTCGTATGGCGATTTATATGCCTGCCGAAACAACAGGGAGGTGTTTATCTCTGGGAGACATGAGGCAAAGAAACTGCCTCCCGTGCGGTTGTCGGGGCTGGAAGAAAGAGATATAGCAAACCCAGAAGCTTATCTGGATATCAAGGCGGCTTGGAGCAAAGATGGCTCCAGCTCACGTATTGAAACGACAGTTTCTTGCTTCAAAGAGGTTTCGGAGATTCTTGAGGGTCAACCCTATTCCTGGACGAGCCTAACGTGTTAATTGGTAACGATAGAGGACTGCTGTGAAAATTGATTACTTAAGAGAGTATATTGTCATCGGTAGCTCATCGAGCCTTCAAGAGGCAGCTCAGAAGCTCTACTTATCCTCGTCCACCTTGAGCAAGCACCTATCCTTTATTGAAGAAGAGGTTGGCACAAAGCTCTTCAAGCGTTCCACAACTTCCCTTGAGTTTACTGTGGCAGGAGAGCGATTTTTTGAAAAGGCCATCGCGATAATCAATCTCTATGACGCAGCACTCACAAACCCAGAGCAACCATGCACCTCACTACCTGTGGTAACTGTTGGAGGGCACTTGCAGTGCTCCTTGGCTTATCGGCTGCTGATGACCACCTCGAGCTTGGTTGCACATCACAATTCCCCGGTGCACATCGTGCCGTATATCGAGCACTACAACGGCTCTTTGCATAGTCTCGCAAGTAATGATCCCTACAGAACCATCAACGACGAACTGGTAGATGTTTCCTTACTTATAGCCGCAAGTTCTGTGCCGCAAGGTTTTAATTGCATGGTGATTTGTAATGAGAGGCTCACTATCGCTGCCCCTGAGAATCATCCCTTTGCAAGGAGCAGGGAAGCTTTGAGCGTTTGTGACTTAGGTAGCGAAACCTTTGTCTTTTCGCAAGCGTATCCTGAGTTCACCCAGCAGTTCATCGCTCGGTGTAAAGAGAGTGAGGTGCGACCCAAGATTAGGCAAAAGGCATTTCAAACATGGGGCGATATGTATGTCAAGCGCAACGACTCTGACCTCTTTGTTTTTCCAAGAAGCTTTGCTGAGCGACTGCCCCCTCAAGAAATCAATGGCTTGGTAAAACGGGATATAGATGATGCAATCGACTTTGAGATCTGGGCTCTTTGGAGCAAGGATAATCCTAATGAAGGCATTCCCATCTTTTTAGATAAGCTACTCGAAGTTGTCGAGCTGCTCAAGCCAGAGGCAGTGTGACAAAGCGCTGAACTAGAAGGCGAGGGAAAGAGAATAGGCGCAATGGATATGCTCATAGCTGCACAAGCTCTGGCTGACAAGCTTGTCTTGGTTACCAACAACTATCGAGAATTTGGCAGGATAAAATCCTCAGAATCCTGTGGAGTACTGGGAAATGGCATATCGTCCAGGTTATCCCATATGTTTTTGTTGTTAACTATCGCCGAAAGATTGGCTGCATCATCGATTGTCAATTCCCTGAGTGCCACGGCTGATTCACTCATCGAAGCATCGCTGCGCTCTCCTGGCATGTAGGGCGGGGCAGGCTCGCTTGGTTCAGGTGGGGGCTTGTAGCCGCGGGCGATGAGCCAGGCGATGAATGCGGTCAGCAGGCTCATCCCAAAGATGATGCCTTCAAGCGTGTAGAGATTAACGACCTCAGCAACATACAGAGTAATAGTGCTGTTGGTGAGTGTGTGCATGGCTATGGCGAGAATCAGGTAGAGCCACTTTCTTTGCCGAACCGCGCAAAACACAATCACACTCAAAGCGATATGCAAGATCAAAGCCGAGACGCGCTCAAAAAGCCCAATGCCCAGCATCAGGGGGCTGCTCTCAGCCAGGAGGCCTATTGCCTCATGTATCGCCTCTGCCTGCTCGGGGGCCATGGCTATGAGAAGGTCTATGGTTCCGGTGTTGGCCATGAAAACGATTATCAGGTTGTTCACCATGGCCAGGCTGTAGACGAGCAGAACCTCCATGCCGCCGTGTCCTACGCCGTACATAAGACCGTCGCTGACTTTGTTGCGTCGTTTCAAAAACCACTTAAAGGCAATAAACCTGCCAAACTCCTCAACCAAACCGGCCCGAAGAGAGAGCAGCAAGGTGAGGATAATGGGACTGGTGATAAGCACTGAGCCCAGCAGTGATGTAGCAATGGCGATGTTAAAGCAGACGAAGAATACGCCCATGCCTACCAGCAGATTGACGATGCTTGCCTTGGTGCGACGCCAGACGATAAACCAAGCAGCAATCGGCAGCAACAGCGACAGCACAAATACAACTGCAATGGCTGTGATGTTTATCATCGAAATCATCAGTCGTTAGCGCAGGTCTCTCAAGCGGTATGCGGCGAGACCAACTAGGGTAAGTGCAACTGCAATTGCGGCAAGCACTGCGAGGGGCACCGCGTTGAAGTCCGCAACGGGAAGCTGCGGCACACTGCCAAAGGGCGAGATGTTCGTAGCCCAGTCGGGTAATTTGAACATGCGGCCAAAATAGATGATTACAAATGAGTAGGCATACACCACCCATATTGCTACTGAAAGCCGAGGAAGCAGCCCCACCAGAGCAACCGAGACCCCCAGCATCACCCAAAGCGCGGGTAGATATACGAGTGAGGCCTTAAAGAGATCGGTGAGTACCAGAAGCCCCGTTGAGTAACCGGAGGCATACATCCCCAGGGTGGAAAGCACCATGAACAGTACGCTTTGCAGCAAGGCAATGACGATGAAGCCGGCATAGAGGCCTATGCGCGATGTTGCGGTGGCGTAAACCTGCTCAATGCGCCCGTGTTTTTCTTCAGAATGGATCTTCATGGCTGCATTGATGACCGGCACTGCCGCAAGGAGCGCCATGATGCTGAAGAGCATGGTGATGTAGTCGTTCACCAGGGAGTTTCCTCCGTCTGAGCCCTGCACCATTTGCTGCATCATGGCGTTATTGCTGAGGAAGCTCTGCAGCTCGCCAACTATAGAACCATACACTGCGCCGGCAACAACAGCAGCTATTGCCCAAGCTGCCACCGCTCCTCGGGTGAGCCTCCAAGCCAAGCCAAAGGGGCTTTTGAGTAAGGGAGAAGCATGCTTTCTTCCGGGTTTTGCCGGGATGACTCCCGCTCCCAGATCTCTCTTGACGTACACCACGCCGGCAACGATGGTTATGAGAATCGCGATGCCAAAGAGTACTGCCAAAAGCCACAGGTTGTTGTCGTAAAACGCGGAGACCTTGAGGCCCAGGCCTATGGGTGAGAGGTACGAAGCGTCATTGCCTTGCATGTCACCCCACGCCCTGATGATGTAAAAGAGGCCAAAGAGCGCAAAGGCCGCGCCGAGCACGCCGCGGGATGAGGAGACGAGCTGAGCCAGCAGCAAGGTGATGCCAGCAAAACTGAAGCCGATGGCTCCAATGGCAAAACTGTAGGCAAAGGCTCCGTGGATGCTCGTTCCGCCGATATTGATTGCCAACAGGCCCGCCATGGTGAGGCTTGCGATGAGCACGTTAAGCAGCAGCACGCAAAACAGGGTGGCTGCGATATTGGCGAGCCGTCCCATGGGCAGGGCACGAAACATCTCAAGCCTGCCGAGCTCCTCGTCTGCCCGCGTGTAGCGATTAACGAAGAAGATATTCATGATGGCTGACGCAATGGCAAACCAGATGAGGCACGTTTGCGCCATAACCATAGCTGTGGTGAGGGAGTCCAGTCCATACACCGGGCCCATCAGGGCCACCATCGCAGGGGTGTTCATGGTTTGCGCCATGCCCGAAAGCTCTGTGCTCGTAGAGAACAGGCTTGGGTACATTGCGGCAAAGCCCACGGCTGAGGCCGCCATGGCAACGATCCAGATTGCGCTGATTATGCGCTCGCGCTCAAGGATGAAACGCGTGTAGAGCCAAAATCCGGCTAACGGTTTCATGAGCTACTGCTCCTTACCGTTATACTCGCTGAGGAACAGCTCCTCCAGCGAGCGCCCGGCTGCAACCTTGGAAATCTCGTCCATGGTGCCGGACTGGATGATCTTGCCGTTTCTGATGATGCTTATTTTATCTGCGAGTTTTTCCACCTCTGAGAGGATGTGGCTGGAGAGCAGCACGCTTTTGCCGTCTTTCTTGAGCTCAAGCACGATGTCTTGAAAGACCTTCTCCATCAGAGGGTCAAGGCCGCTCGACGGCTCGTCAAACACAAAGAGCTCAGCGTCTGAGGCCAGGGCGGCAACCAGCGCCACCTTCTGTCTGTTGCCCTTTGAGTAGGTATGACACTTTTTGCTGGGATCCAGCTCAAAGCGCTTAAGGAAAAGCTCACGCCTCTCCTTGTGGTGCTTATCGGGTTTTCTAAGGGAGAGCATGAGGTCGATGACCTCGCCACCCGTGAGATTACCCCAGAGATTCACCTCTCCCGGCACATAGGCGAGGCGCTTGTGCAACTCAACGGAGTGCTTCCACGCATCCTTGCCAAACATACTCACACTGCCCGACGTGGCACGCAGAATGCCCAGTAACACTCGTATCGTTGTGGTTTTTCCAGCACCGTTGGGCCCCAGATAAGCATGCACCTGGCCCTCATCCAACTCAAAGTCAACACCGTCGAGCGCCGTGAACTTCCCAAACTTCTTAACCAGTTGCTTAATCTCTATTACTGGCATACCCACTCCTCCCCAGAAGGTTTAACCTCTTAATGATACTCCAAAATGGTACAGAGGGACGGGGTTAGCGTACCAATTTGGCCCAAGGGCCAAATTGGTACGCTAACCCCGTCCCTCTGTACCATTTTATGACAGCTTGATACCCAGGTCGCGGAGTTGGCGGGTTTCGACGCTGGCGGGGGCACCGGTGAGGGGGTCTCCGCCGCTTGAGGTTTTGGGGAAGGCGATGACATCGCGTATTGAGTCAAAACCGCCGAGCAGCATGATGAGCCGGTCAAGCCCCAGGGCTATGCCGCCGTGAGGGGGCGCGCCGTAAGAGAGCGCGTCGAGCAAAAAGCCAAACTGCTCCTGAGCCTCTTCAATGCTAAAGCCCATCGTTTCCAACACGCGCAGCTGTTGCTCGCGTGAGTGATTACGTAAGGTGCCGCCGCCCAGCTCGTAGCCGTTCATGATGAGGTCATAGGAGTATGAGCCGCAGGCAGCAGGGTCGGTATCGAGCTTATCGAGGTCTTTATCAGTGATGCGCGTAAAGGGATGATGATTGGCAACAAAACGCTTGGCATCGTCGTCGTAACTGAACATCGGAAAGTCCACTACCCAGCAAAGGCTGTGACCGTTGCGTTCAATGCCCAGCACCTCGGCCAAGGCAAGACGCACGGCGCTCAAGGCAGCGGAAACAATCTCAAAGCTGTCGGCTCCAAAGACCACTAAATCGCCCGGCGCCACGTCGAGGGCAGCCTTGATGGCCTCGAGGAGTTCCTCGCCCAGGAATTTGATGATGGGGCTCTTGGCCTCACCCGCAGAGGTGAAGGCAATCCACGCCATGCCCTTGGCACCGTGAATGGCAGCTACCTCGCCCAGCTTGTCTATCTCACCGCGCGAGAGATCGCCGGCTCCCTTGGCGTTGATGGCCTTGACCACGCCCCCGCTTTCTACGGCGCCGGCAAAGACCTTGAAGCCGCAGCCGGCAACCAGCTCAGAGAGGTCTTGCAGCTCCAGGCCAAAACGAATGTCCGGTCGGTCGTTGCCAAAGCGCGACATGGACTCCGCATAGCTCATGCGGGGCAGTGGAAAGCTCACTGCACTGAGAACGCCAGTTTCAACGGGCACCCTGGTTCCCTGCTGCTCGGGATGCATCTCCACGGCAATGCCCACCGCAGCCAGCGTCTCGGCCATTACGTCTTCCATGAGGCCCAGTACGTCATCTTCAGAAACAAAGCTCATCTCCACATCGAGCTGGGTGAACTCCGGCTGCCTGTCGGCGCGCAGGTCCTCGTCTCTAAAGCAGCGGGCTATCTGATAGTAGCGCTCAACGCCGCCCACCATGAGCAGCTGCTTGTAGAGCTGCGGGCTTTGCGGCAGGGCGTAGAACTTGCCGGTGGAAAGCCGTGAGGGCACCAGAAAATCCCGGGCACCTTCGGGAGTGGAGCGCCCCAGTATGGGGGTCTCAACCTGCAAAAACTCACGTTTGTTAAAGGCGGCATGCAGCGCGGCGGTTACCTCGGAGCGCAGCTTAAGCGAGGCGAGCACCTCCGGGCGACGGAAATCCAAATAGCGCCACTGCAGGCGTGCAAGCTCGTCGGTTTCTATGCCGTCTTGTATGGCAAAAGGCGGGGTCTCGGCGCTGTTGAGTATCTCAACTGCTTGCACCATCAGCTCTACCTCACCGGTTACCATGTCGGGGTTGGCGGTGCCTTCTGGCCTCTGCCTCACATAGCCCTTGACGCAGAGCACCCACTCAGGGCGCATGCGCTCCCCTGCCGCAAAAGACTCAGGAGAGCACACGTCGGGGTCAAACACTATTTGGGTGATGCCCGTGCGGTCGCGCAGATCCACAAAAATCAGGCCGCCGTGGTCTCTGCGATGGCCCACCCAACCGCAGAGTGTTACCTCTTTGGACGAGTCCGCATCCTTGGCGCGGAGCTCGCCGCAGGTTTTGGTGTGCTGGGAGTGAGTGTTCAGGTAATCAGTCATTTGTTCCTTCTATCGTTTCTGCCGGTCAATATCCTTCTATTGTTTAGCTGGTTAATGTCTCTATGAGCTTTTCCTTTGTTACGGTTTGCTGAGTGCTCTCAGTCATGGAGCGAAGCGAAAACACGCCCTCTGCCATCTCGTCGGGACCAATGACCACCGTATAGGCGGCACCGAGTTTGTCAGCCACCTTGAACTGAGACTTAAGCGAGCGTGCCTGGTGGTCCATCTCTGTGCTCACCCCGTGTGCGCGCAGCTCGCAGGCGAGGCTAAAGGCGGCCAGGCGCGCCTCTTCGTCTACCGCGGCGATGAATACCTCGGCGGCAACGGGCAACTCAGGTGCTGCGCCCAAGGCCTCCAGCACCAGTAAAATGCGCTCCAGGCCCACGGCAAACCCCAGGCTCGGTGTGTGCTTTGCTCCGTATTGCTCAAGCAGTCCGTCGTAGCGGCCGCCTCCGCCAATGGCGTTTTGGGCGCCCAGACCAAGCTCCACCTGCACCTCAAAGACAGTGCGCGTGTAGTAGTCAAAGCCGCGGACGAGACGGTCGTCTTCTTCAAAGTCCAAGCCGGCAGCGGTGAGGAGCTGCTTGACCGCAGAATACTGAGCGCTACACTCCTCGCAGTGGAAGCTGGTAATCTGCGGCGCGTCTTCCAGCATCTGTTTGCAAGCAGGATTCTTGCAGTCAAAGGCGCGGAGGGGATTGGTGTTTGCCCGGCGCAGACATTCGGGGCAAAACACCTCGGTGCGCCCGAGTATGAAATCCTTAACCGCAGCCTGGTAGAGCGGCCTGCAGTTTTCGTCTCCCATTGAGTTGACCTTGAGCACCATCTGAGCACGGGGAATACCCAAAGACTCAAAGAAGCTCATGAGCATAAGGATGACCTCGGCATCTGCCGAGGGCTCCGTGGCACCAATGCACTCAGCACCAATCTGCCTGAACTCACGATAACGACCTTTTTGCTGACGCTCATGCCTGAACATAGAACCTGCGTACCAAAGCTTGGTCGTAGGCGTGCCGGGCGCACACAGATTATGCTGCACCACCGCACGAGCAGTGCCGGCAGTGCCTTCCGGACGCAGCGCCAGACCCAGGAGAGTGGATTTGTCGAGCTCGACGGTGTTGCTGTTGTCGGCACTGGCGCTGGCAGCGTTTTCGCTGCTCTCGCCGTCTCCTCTGCTGCCGACGCCGTATTCGCCGTTGGCGGCGCTTTCGGCGCTAGAGGTGTTTTTGGCGTTGGCGAGGTAGGCAGCGTTTTCGCTTTTTTTGCTGTCTCCGCTGATTTTGCCGTCTGCCCTGTCGCCCGCATTCCCCAACTTCTCAATAGCACTCATAGGGTAAACAAAGTACATCTCCTTGCCCACAATATCGGTTGCCTCACCAATACCGCGCGTAAAAACCTCAGTTTTCTCAAACATCGGAGTTTCCAGATAGCGGTAACCGTAACGGCTAAACAAGTCAGAAGCCGCCTGTATTATGCGCTGAATGCCAAAAGCACCAACAGGCAAGAGGTCATTGACCCCAGAAGGATTTTGATAGGCCATGCACAATCCTTAACTAGCAGGTTAATCGTAAGCAACCATTGTAGCAGTGTGTCAGAGAGACAGTTTTGGGACAGAGAGACGGCAGGCTGTGTGAAAACGTCATTGCGGGCTTGACCCGCAATCTTTAACCGCATGTTAAAAGATTGCGGGTCAAGCCCGCAATGACGAAATTGGACTTTTTCACACACCCTGACGGGCTATCCCCTGCATTCTCGGCACCTGTTTCACTTAACGCGCTTCTTGTTAAACGCCGAGGGAACAAAGCGGTAGGCCTCCTTCTTGTCCATCTTGGTGAGGTAGCGGGTGGCAATTTGCTCTCCGCAGTTGGGGCAGTAGAGGGCACCGTGGTATTTGGAAAAGTCGATGGAGCCGTCTATGATACGGTCGTTATACATCTTGACAAAGCCGCTTGAGCCTACCTTTTGGTAGTGAGCAATGAAGCTTTTGCAGTAGGCACAGCTCACCTCGAGAACATGACTGCCTCTGACCTTGCGGCAGTTTGGATTCTTGAATACTTTCAAATCGCACTCGCCATTCCGTGTGGTTAGCAAAACTTGGCTGCTGTGCTAAGATTCTAACGATTATTGAAGGAGAAACGTTATGAGAAATCAAGAAACAGCTATTGATGAGAAGCCGTTAAGCAGGAGAGGCTTTCTCAAACTTGCGGGCTTGGGAACAGTAGCAGCGGTAGGATTGAGCGTAGCTGCCTGCAAGCCAGAGGAGAGCCCTGAAGAAGCTGACCTGTTGCATGAGCCAGAGGAATCTGACAACCAGCCTACCTGGGATTCAAGCACAGAGTACTCAACGGAGATTCCGACCTTTGTTGGTCAGAAGTTTGAAACAGCCGAAGGATCCGGAATTGCTGACCCCTTTGCTGCCGAGAGAGCAATATATGAGTATTTTGAAGCTATTTACGGTCCGCTCAGCATTGAGTGTGTCGACATTATCACTGTTCCGGGAGTGTCAAAAACGTGGGTCTTTCAGATTGACTGGATAGATGTAACCTTTGTCCTTGATCTAAACACCTGCATCATGTCGATGCCGTAACTGGCACGTCAGGCTGCGTAAAATATCTCATTTCCGTCATTTTGGGCTTGACCCGGAATCTTCTAACATGCGGATTAAGATTCCGGGTCAAGCCCGGAATGACGTTTTCACACAGTCTGACGTCAACCTGACATGAGAACTTGACTCCAGCCCCCTTTGACTCATGGCTTGCAGCACCTTATGCCCCGGCTCAAGCTAATTAGCTGAAACCTTTCTAAATTCAATATGTAGCTCCCTGTCGAGACCCTTGGCGATTTGCTTCAGGGTGTGTATGGTGGGGCTACAGGTGCCATTTTCAATACGGCTGATATTGGACTGGCGGATGCCGGATTTCTTGGCGAGTTCCTCTTGGGTGATATTCTGGTCGCAACGGGCGTCAATTATTGCTTTCATGACCTCAAAGTCAGCACGAGTGTTCTCATATTCTTCTCTAAACTCTGGGCTCTCCATCAGTTTTGCCTTGAGCTTAGCTAAATCACTCATTTCTCTTTCTCCGTTCGTAATCTTCTTTGTACTTCATTGCCTGCTTGAGGTGTACCTTTGGAGTCTTTTGCGTCTTCTTTAAAAAACCGTTTGTGAGAACAATCTTATCTCCACTGTAGAAAAAATAAAAAATCCTGCTGATATCTTTTGCAAACCTGATTCGAAGTTCAAATATCCCATCAGAGACTGGCTTGGAATACGGCTCTCTGAGCGCATTGCCTTTCTCCTCTAGAATCCTGAGACTGTCATATGATTTCACTTGCATTTTTGGAGAGAGGCTCAGCACAAATTCTTCCACCGGCTTTCTGCCGTTAGGGAGTTCGTAGAATTCAAGGTCAAACAACGCAGCCTCCAATTCCTTATAAGGAATATTATCACAAAATTGATATATTTACAATCTGAGAAAACAATCATACCTATATGTTTGCTAGTGTTATTATAAACTAGTTTTATAACCTCATCATTGACTAATACCGCAACAAAATGGTTACACTTTGAGATTGTGACTCTGGTCTGTCACTCAGCTAGTTGAGTAATCCGAGCGACTTCTTCCAGGGTGACGAGGCTGAAGACACCCAGGTCTTTTCCATCCACGATATAAAGATAATCTCCGATGGCAAGGATGCGGACAGCCCTCTTACCTGTCCAGTACGTTTTCTTTATTTCCTCCCAGCTACTGAGTACCTCTCTCTCGTAAAAACCGGTGCTGCTGTCGTATCCAAAGATTCGATACGAACTCACGAGTATCGTGTGCCCCCAGCTGGGGGTATCAGGGCTTCCTAACTCCTCAACATACGACAAAATGCCGATGATATTTCTCTCTGCGTTGAGGTAAAACGTGTGGTGGGCATAGGCCCCTTTTGCTTTGAAGGAATATTCATGGAGCAAAATTATCTCAAAGGGGTCGCTCGCATCGTATAGGGAGATTTTGTGGTTATCCGTGAGCATACCGTCAGCGGCCCACACTGCGCTAATGCCAATGAGCAGACCTTCGGCAAACGAGTAAAGGTTTTGTTTGGGTTCAGATATCTGCATGGCACCCATGATTTGAGGGCAACTTGGATTGGAGAGATCGAGGGCAAAAGCTTGGAAGCCATAGTCGCCTTGTATAAGCCCTTCAAATGTGTGGGGCGCAAATTAGTTGCCCTGCGCCGAGCCCCACAGCCGAAAACACCACGGCCACAATGACAGCGGTAATGACAAGGGTCAAGCCCAAAATGACGTTTGCACATACTCTGACGTATAAGGTGTCAGGGGGCAGAAGAGGATGTATTACGGTGACAGCAGGTTTTTGATGTAGGGTTGCTTGCCCTTGATGATTTCTTTCATTGAGATTGATGAGAGGTACTCGTGAACCAGCTCGGAGCCGCCTTCCCACACTTGGTGGAATACGCAGTTGGAGTCGCGAGGGCACCAACCGTCTTCGGAGAGGCAAATTGCCAGTCTGATGGGGCCTTGCAGGGTTTCAATAAGCTCGGCGAGCGTGTATTCGTCAGGGTCTATAGCCAGCTGCATGCCGCCGTGGGCGCCTCTTGAGGTGGTGACAACGCCGCTCTTCACTAAATCGTGCTGAATGCCGCGGGCAAACGAATAAGGGACATCTTGCATGGAGGCAGCCTTGCGCACACTCAGGGGTTTGCCTTCATTAAGCATGAGTGCCGCCACCAAGCGAATCGCATAATCTGTCTTCCTGCTGATTTCCATTTTCCCATGCTCCTTACAACAAATTGCACCCAATAATTGTTCCCACCATAGTAGCATTTATACCGGCGTTTGTGCACGCAGCCTAAAGCTTAATTTTTTTTATACCTCTGTAACTCCCCCGCCAATGTCCAAGGTGTCCCAATCAAGACTGATTTGGTTTGGCATGATGTGAGGCTGCAGCAGGTCAGTCTCCAGATTTGCCGCAAACAGTGCCACCAAATAGTCCTCTACCAAGCGATAGGCTACCGAATCTTGCTCAAGGTACGGCACAAACAAGCTGAGTATATCCTCCAGGCTGACCATTTGGTGCCTCTGATTCTTAAGAGACTCGCTATAGGCAGTTTCCACCGCCTGACGGCAACAGACCACCAGATCATAGCGACTCATGCCCTCACTCAAACAAGCAAGGCTTGCAGTGTCCAGGTCATGAAAAGAGGGATGTTCCTCAGAAAACGCCGTTAACACCTGTTGTCGCTCATTCATGTTGGGCATGTCCACGGAAATCTCCGCTGGCGTGCCTAAGATGCTCTCAAACTGCTCGCTCAGCACCAGCGGATTCTCGCTTGATGACAAGGCCGAGGTTGCTATGACAAATACCCCGCCCCTGGCAATGAGCATCCCCAGGTACCCCAAAACCTCGTTTTGCAGAGAATGTTGGGGGCAGCTGTGCATGCCCGCTCCTGTATGCATTCCCGATTGCTTGCTCATATGAGGCGGCCTGAGCTGCTCTTCTTTCCAAAACAGGTCTTGAAGGATGTCGATGTTCTGGATTATCAATATGCAGGGATTGGGTAAATCGGTGAGGCGAGGCGGCCCAAAAAAGGTGCGCTTTACTGGGGCAATCACTTTGATGGTGCCGTCGCCCATCTCATTAACGTCAACAATCAGCGTAATGGTGGGCCAGCCTATCTCATTTGCCGTTGCCTGGGCAAAGATGCCGGCGTCCTCGCGCGAGTTGCCCACGAGGAGAAAATTCTGCGTGAGCACCGGCCCCGAAAAGCCGTGGAAAGACTCGGCCTGCTGCAAAAAGCTGCTCATCTCCGTGTCGCGGGGGTCCACAATGCCAAAGACGCGCATCTTTTCTATGACCCGCTCAAAGCCCACCAAATCAACATAACGAAGCTCCGGCAGCACCTCAACGTTCTTGCGTTCAAAGTCACCGCCTATTAGGGGGAGCGTCTCAGGAACCCCTTCGTTTTCTGAAATACCCCCGCCGGAAGGCGCCGGCAGCTCTGTGGGCGAGGAGTTAAGGTTGTCAAACCGCATGGGATTAATGAGAGGGCTTGGCCTTGAGGCAGAGCGCTCGGTTAAGGCCTTGATATCTATGCCGGCATCGCGGATTTCCTCCACAAATGCCAAGGCCATCTCTTCCATCTCCTCCTTGCTCAGGCCCAGCTGCTTGGTGGCCATCTCCTGCAGCTCTGCCAACGCGGCGCGCGTTTGCTCGTCAGAGTTGTAGGGAGCTAAGTCGTTGAAGATGGTCTCAGCGGTGGGGCGATCCCCCTGCGCGCAAGCCAGAGTCCACGCCTGTCTGAGCCCACTGAGCGCACGCTCATCCACGCCACCCTCGCTGGCTTGAGAAGCTTCAAATGCTGCGCAGTAAAGATGGATGGCCAGCCGGGAGTTGCCCCCTTGCTCTGCCAATGCGGCAGAGTCCAAGAGATAGCTCACCCGGTTAATCCCAAATCCCTCCGGTGGTATGTTCTGGTTGTTACTATCCATACTCGTTTCTTAGCTTTAGCCGCTTTTATTCATGCTTCCATGATACTCCATTAGGAGCCTATGCCACCTAAATGTATACGGTATTTTGACTTGCCGACAGCTGCTGTTGCGTGCCACAAAAAAAGAATCTGGTACAGGAGGGACGGGGTTGGTGTCCCAGATTGGTGGAACAGGGGGACGGGGTTAGTGTTCCAATTTGACCAAGGTCAAATTGGAACACTAACCCCGTCCCCCTGTTCCACCAA
>Ga0131853_10004644_pt1 | contig 24620 bp, 22 predicted proteins | sample TergutLab28metaG_FD_92764 | JGI IMG/M metagenome (GOLD analysis project Ga0131853, IMG submission 92764) | Labiotermes labralis P1 segment gut microbial communities from Petit-Saut dam, French Guiana - Lab288 P1 (version 2) (version 2) | ecosystem: Host-associated > Arthropoda: Insects >...
CACACAAGATTTCGGGACGCTAACCGTTGGCTACACGACAGCGCCAACGGCAAGCACGATCACCGTCAGCAACACCGGCAACCAGCCCACAGGTGCGCTAACAGCGGCACTCAGCGGCACGAATGCCGATAGCTTTACACTAAGCACATCGACCATTGGCAGCATCGCCGTGAGCGGCAGCGACACGTTCACCATTGCGCCAAACACCGGCCTTGCCGTAGGCGTCTACACAGCCACCGTCACAGTGTCCGGTGGGAGTAACATTACCGCAGTTTCCTTCGACGTAAGTTTCACAGTCGAGGCCGCCACTGTCCCCACACCACCGCCCGCCCCTACACCACCGCAACCTACTCCCACGCCTACACCGCCCGCTCCTACACCGCCGCCTGTTCCAGCCCTCCCATTCCGCGACATTGCCGGTCACTGGGCCGAGGCAGACGGGAGCATCGCCTTTGTTTATGAAAGAGGTCTCATGCGGGGCACATCCGCTACCACCTTTGCGCCCAATGCCACCTTAACCCGTACCATGTTTGTCACCATCCTCTATCGCATGGAGGGTGAGCCAGCGGTTGCGTTTAGCCCGGTATTCGAAGACGTGGCAGGAGGGCAATGGTACAGTGAGGCTGTAGTTTGGGCGGCACAGAACGGGATTGTGCAGGGCATTGGCAACGGTCGTTTTGCGCCGGAAATTGCCGTCTCCCGTGAAGAAATTGCCGTGTTCTTGTACCGCTACGCCGCGCTCAAGGGTTATAGTGGTATTACGCCAAGTATAGCCTTAGAAGCTATCTTCTCTGACTATCACCTGATCAGCAACTGGGCAGAAGATGCGATGGCATGGGCCGTGGAGAACAGATTCATCGTCGGTTCTGGCGGAAAATGCATGCCGCTGGATGCGGCCACTCGTGCGGAGTGTGCTGCCCTGTTGAGCCGATTTATAAACCACTATGCAAGCTAGGCCGAACAAAACAAAGAGTGATTCTAATACAGTTTATCTATTTTATGCAGTAACAAAAGGATAGCCGGCTCACTTGCAGACGATTGTTTTGGGATGTTTGGACAAGGAGGTGGCATTATGTTACGTACACGGATTAAGAAATCTATTTCAGTTCTGCTTGTGCTGGCAGTATTTATATCCACCATGCCGCTTGCGTCTGGCTTTGTTGTAGCTGAGGCGTACGAGGATACGGGCGCAACAACATCTGTGGGTGCTGCGGAAGCAGACGACACTCAAGAACAGGACAGTACGCCCGCTGTGACAGAAGAAGCGGACAAAGAGCCGGTTGGTACGCCGGAGTTAGAAGACATGCCCGCCGCACCGCCGAAAGAGGAAGCAGATCAAACAGAGGACACTGAAACCACGGAACCCATAGATCCGCCAGTAGAGGTGGAAGACATGGAAGACGCAACAGACCCAGACGACATAGCCGCCGAGCCGGAAACAGAAGACGACACGGCGACCTACAGCTCAGATTTGCGAAACTTTGTCCGGCGTGTTGCCATATTTGACTTATGTCAAAGTACACCAACACTGGTCAACCCCCGAATTAAGCCTCTCATCCCGGACACGTCGTATCAATTCGCAATCGAGTTTGCGGAAACGGCGCGGATGCAGCTTGTTTACAATAACGATGGCTTGCTGGAATACCAGCTCCCCCGCGGGCTCGTGACGGAGGCAGTGCAGGGGATGCCGATTCGTGATTTGAGTAACACCATCATCGGCCAGTATGCGGTGAATGCCACAGGTCTTGTTACCTTGCGATTTGGTGACGCCGCCTATCTAGACCCCACTGACGTGACCTTTACCCTTGAGATTGTTGCCGCACTTATAGACGATACAAGCGAGCTGAATTTCGGCAATGGGATCGTGATTGACATTCTGCCTGTACCGATGCGCATGGAAATGGCTGCCGAGGGGATTATGCTATTGTCTGTCAGCAATGATTTGGCGAATTTCCTCACCAGCGCCGCCATGTGGGACATGAGTACAACGCCGCCAACCCAAGTCATGCCGGGTGATACCGCCTATATTGGGAAGTCCTATGAATTCAGACTTACCTTTGCGGAATCCACAGCGTGGCAGATGGACAGTTCCGCCCCTATGACCTATCAACTTCCAAGTGGGCTCAACATCCCGGTGGCCATTACGGCGACGTCCATTTACAATGCAAATAACATAGCTGTCGGCTCTTACACCATCGACACCAGCGGTCTTGTCTCTATGACATTTTTTGAAGTGGATCAGAACGGGAACGCAACCTCCGGTGTCAACTATGTGGACAACTACACCAACGTGACCGTCACCCTAAATATTTCCGCACAACTCATGGCAGGGGACGGCGACTTGGGCTTCATCGCTGTCCAGCCCATGGAACCTCCTATGGGATTCACAGTCAGCAAGACCTCCAGTTATGACCCGGTAGCGGAAGAAATTCACTACATGATTACGATTACGGCGCTCAATGGGCCGGTCAATAACATCATATTAAGTGACGCGCCGCTCATTGCCGGGAGTAACACCTTCAACAACGCACCCAACGCATTTTCAGAACCCATGTATCAAGTAAATGTACTTAATTTCCCGCCGGGCAGTGAGATGCCCATGAATGTTACTTGGACGAATGCGCCGTATAATATGTTTTCTTACACCTTTGCCGAGACCCTCAACACGGGGGATTCCATTGTCATCCTGTACTCCCTCGATCTGAAACAGTTTATCGCAAACAATCCGGGGCTTGTACCCAGTGCCTTGCAATACCAGTTCACGGTGCAAAACCTAGTTGCGGTACACGGTACAGGATCAAATGGAGAGACGGATACGGAACAAGATTCAGTCACGGACTATGTGAAAAAAGCATTCCCCATCACAAAGACCGGGACACTTGTTCCGCCGGACAGCACCAACCTTTATTATAGGCTTCAATGGACAATCACCATCGGGGACGGTCTCACAACCCGGCTGAATAACGGCACAATTACCGACACGCTGGGTCCAAGCTTGGTATTTCCTTTAAATTTAGCGGATATTGCTGTCACCTATCTTGATAATGCCTCAAATGCTGTGACGCAGGACGGTGTCACAGCGGGCGTTGTACCCAACGGAACGGATACTGGATTTACACTCCCAGTACCCGGTGTCGGGCTAAACGGGACACCCGCTGCGGGAGTCTACCAAGTCGAAATCGTGTTTTACACCCAAATTAACAACCCGCCCGCTTCAGGTCAAGCGCCCATTACGTACACCAACCGTGTAGATTTTGGGGACGGAGCGGGCAATGACTACAGTGCCACCGGGACTGTACCCCTCATCCCGCCCGGTTACGGAGCAGTCCTCCACAAGACAAGCTCCGGCATATGCGGTACGCCGGACAATGGGTACTTCGTGAACTACACAGTCGTAGTCAATGTCCCCGCAGGGCTATTGGGACAACCCCTCTGGCTCATCGATGATTTGGGTTTTTTCCCCGGTGGCTCTCCTGTGACCAATGAGTTCGGGGTAAACATCAGCAACTTCTCCATCTCGGCGACACCCACGGACGCAGGAGCCCCGCCCCTTGTTCCAGCTTTCCAATATATGGGTCCAGTGCCTGCCTCGACCGGCAATACCAATACATGGGCAATCTTTTTCGGCACAACTGAGTTGCCTACGCAACTGGGTGGAAGCGGGCTGATAGGTTGGCCGTACAACAACGCGGTGACGATACTCATTGAATATCAGGTCGCAATACCAAGTTCTGCAATCACAGCGCTACAGGGCGCTTACGGCAGTTCCTTGCAAAATGCGGCCTACTTGGTCAATAGTTCCGGCTCTTTCATATGGGGCGTCAACGATGTAGGCGGACAGAATACCGCCGACTACTGGCCCATCTTCAAAACAGGCCAAGCCTCCGCTGATCCCAGCCTGTTCGACTACACCGTGACCATCAGAGGCGGCTACTCCCTAAATAGGTCGGCGCCCCTGCTGCCAGCGGGTAACACCCCAATCTATATAGACACCTTCGACAGCAGAATGGCGTATATGCCGGGTTCGTTCTATGTGATAGTGAACGGCACAACTATTCCAGTCCCCGACGCCAGTGTGAACGCAGTTGGCAACACACTCACCATAGATTTTTCAACCTTCGGGCCGACTAACTGGTTTGCTGTGAACAATGATTTCACCGTCCACTACCAACTGTACTTGCTCCCGTCTGCCATACCGCAACCGGGTGAGACACTGTCCCCGTCTGCACTCACAAACACCGCATCCATTGCGGTGAATCCGGGGCAATGTACCTTTGAAAACAGCGCTACCGTTACTTATACCCAGACCCCCATTAATAAAACTATGACACCCTCCCAACCGGGGTCTGACCTAATCCACGTGGCAATCGTTATTAATCCAGACGGTAGTATCCAGTTTGCGCCGGCAGGGGGCACAGCGCCGCCCCTTGTGATTGCCCAAGACGTGCTGACTAATTTGATGTTATACACTGATACGATCCAGTTCTACACCCAGACCCCCATCACCGTTGGAACGGACACCATATGGGACGGCAATTGGATTCCGCAGATGCCAATCAACTTTAACACCTACAGCCTACCATGGAGTGTAAATGTGCAGAGCGATACGATTATTGACTTTGTGATTCCCAATGGAACACCGGTCATGATTACCTACGATGCACTGGTCACACTGCCACAAGGTACGGCAGGTACGATCAGTAACAGCATCAGCATCTACGATCTCACTGACGGCGCAGAAAACGGCAACTACGTAGTAGGCAATACAGTAGTTGGCGCAGAAGCCAGCAGGCTAACGCTTCGTGTGTTTAAGAAAGACAATCTGGGTCAGAACCTCCCGGGTGCGGCGTTTAGTCTGTACATGACCGAATTACCAAGTTATACCGGCCCATCCGATCTGACAGAAACGGTGACCGTAGGCGGGCAGACGTTCTACAAGCTAGGGGACGCGGTCACAGACGCAAACGGCATGGCAGTCTTTGATAATGCGTGGATCAACACTTCATACAACTTCGTGTTCATGCTGGTAGAGACTGTGACGCCCACGGGCTATGTGGCACTGAATGATCGGACTTTCTTCACCATCAATCCCGGGATTAATCCCGCATGGATCAGCGCGGCGGAAGCAACCTTAGGAGGAAACATAAACAGCGCTTCCGATTTCATCTCTGTTATAAATCTCGCCTCCGACTATTTACCCGGCAACTTGCACTTGCGGAAACAATTCCTCGGACTCTCCAATGCCGCAGTGCAGCAGTACTTGCCAAACTTCCAGATTGTGATCACAGATCCACTGGGGAGTCAAACAAGCTATGGCCTAGCCGATGTGCTGACCCCCATGGGCATAGTCTTAACAGACATCCAATCCGGGACATACTTTATTACTGAGGTGAACTACCAAGTATCTAACTACACCTGTGTAGTATCTCCTCAGCTACCAATCCGACTAGATGTATTGCCCACCGATGTGGACACAGGGGTACTGCTCACCATTACAAATACCTATACCCCAAGCTACCCACCAGTACCGCCCACTCCGCCAGTGAATCCTCCAGTACCTCCAAACCCGCCTAACCCACCAGAGCCTCCGACACCTCCGCAACCACCTGAACCGCCAGTACCGCCTGAACCATCGATACCTCCGCAACCGCCCGAACCGCCAGTACCACCTGAACCGCCAAATCCACCTGAACCACCAGTGCCGCCAGAGCCTCCGCAACCACCGAGACCGCCAGTGCCTGCAGAGCCACTCGCGCCTCGTCCGCTGAGTCCGCAAACCGGAGATGGTCGTGACATATGGTTGTGGATTCGCTACCTGATCTTGGGTATTTCTCTCTCAAGCAGCGCCCTGTGGATCGGATACCGGGAGAGACGGCAGGGTATAGGGAAGAAATGACAGAATAAGAGATCTGAGTGATCCATTAAGTTGTGCGTGATTGCGCCTAATGCACTATAGTCACTTAATGTACATAGAAAGAGGTGCATTAAAATGCCAATGCAGAAACCGCTGCAGGAAAACCCCAGAAATCGAAACGGAAGCACCTAGATACACGCAAAATCAACTAGACACCGCAATGAATAACAATCAAGACATTGTCAGGGTTCAAGAGAGCTACAACGAGTGAACACGATGATAAAATGCAGGAAGACGTTTTCATACGAATAAAGCCAAAGGCCAGACAAAAAATAATTTTGTCTGGCCTTAACATACGGCTGGTACCAGCGGTCGGGCTCGAACCGACACGGTGTTGCCACCAGTAGATTTTGAGTCTACCATGTCTACCATTCCATCACGCTGGCGAATTTTGATTGGGCCTCTGAAACTTTACTATGGAGGTTTGAGGGACATATTGAGGGACATTGGAGATTTTGCAAATTACTCAAACAGAAAAAGCCTGAAATATCAATGTGTACAGAGATTGGGGAACAAAAAATTCGAGTGGATTTTGAATCCACTATGTCTACCATTCCATCACACTGGCATGTGTACCTGAATCATTATACTCGATAAGCCGCAGGAGTTCAAGTATATTTTTCGACAGCATAAGAAAAAAGCTGTTCCGGAGAAAAAAATTGAAGATCAGGTTGTGGGAAAGCCACATCCGCAACAACTGCGGCAGTGCAGCCTGGGATTTCGTGATAGAGAAAACCACAGGCGTCTTTTCCTGTGGCAACATCGCCTGCAAGGTCAAAGCGGATGGCGGAGAATGGCTGAGAGAGCTTGCCTTTTAGTTTGAAATAACTCTCCTTGAGTGTCCAATAATCGAAGAAGTTTGCTTCCTGTTCCGTGTCAGCCAGAACACGGCGGATCGTGCGGGGAGATATTGAGCGGTGTGTTTCGATATCACACCCGACAGATATGTCAGAGACGGCGCAGAGGGCGTGTGTCTTTGAATGGCTGAGGGAGAAGCGGACAGGGTGATCGAGCAGGTAAGGACGACCGGTATCTGTATAAACAATCTCCTGTGCGTTTAGCGCAAAATGCTGCTCTAAAACCATAGCCAAAAGCGCATAGGCCAAAAGCGCCCCCGGATCATCTTCCGTGAGCCGCGCAAGACGGGCAGGGGGCAGGAGAGCCTTGAAGGCCTCGGGATCTGGGATGGATGTATAGCGGGTATAGGCGAGTTGCATAGAGTTTATCTCCGATCCATGATACGACGAGTTACTCCCAACGATCCAACCATTTTTGCACTTCTTCGCTTGCCTCTAATGAGACCTTGTCATTGCCCGGAGGCGTTTTAACAAAAAGGATCCTTGTTCCTTGCAGAGATTTTTGCGCATATTTCGTTTCCGGATCTATACGGTAAAAGTCACCCGCTTCATAGTGCGTTTCTTCCCCTGTTTCCACATCGAGATACTTTGTTTTGCCGCTTATCATATACTGATATTCATAAGCAACCTTGTGCCAGTGAGGCGCTTCTTTTGCGTAGGCCTTGTAATCTGTAATACCAATTTCAATATTCCTATCATCAATGTGTTCAAGCTCTTGCGGCAGTTTGAGATTACCTGCCAGATACTGTCTTGTCGTGTCCTTGAATGCATCACTGATTGCGGGTGCGGCTAATTTACGAAACATGGATTGCCCTCCTTGAAATTTATAAGTATTCAAACCTGATTTGACTTGTATCGCCTGCCATAAGTTTTTCAATTTTGCCCGACAATACAGTATAGTTCAAAGTGTCAGCCTCTGATTTTAAACGTTCAAGCACGGATAACTCAGCTGAATTCTGGGATATAAGCAAGGCTCTCTGATAGGCTGTTTCAAGATTGATACTGCCCCAACATTGCCCGATTTCCGCATAGATGCCACGGGCGATATCAAAGTACTCAAACGCGGATTCGTAGTCCTTCCGATCAGTGTAGCAGTTGCCAAGCGCAAGATTGACATGACCGATCCAGCCCTTTATGCCAAGCGCTGTAGCCCTTGGCATTACTTCATGGAATTGCTTTAACGCTTGGTCAATTCTCCCTTCAAGGCGCATAATCTCGCCTAAATTGCAACGGAGATAAAAGCCGTAACGCCAGAAGGAATTTTCTGTGGCTATTTTCAATCCAGCGGCAAAAATTTTAGTTGCGGCGGAATAGTTGCCTTTCGCAGCTTGTAGTTCAGCAAACTTTCGAAGTCCTCTGCACAAAAGCGCTAACTCACCATTCTTTTTTGCTATGCTGTTCATTCTGCGCAGATATTGATAGGATTGATCAAAGTCACCCATAGACAAAAATACGTGTGCGCCGAGCATAAATAAAATCTCACAATAGTGTGATACATGCTTTTCGGGGTCAACTAGGTCGATAATCTGGTCCATGTCATGTTGCAGCGATTTTAACGGCTCATAGAACATTTGATGATGTGTGCGGCGAATATAGAGTTTAAGCAGATAACCATCTCGAGCGATGTCTTTTATTTCGAAACCGTCAAGGTACGCAGTGATCAGTTTTACTGCTTCTCTGTATTGTCCGGAAAGATGAATCATATCAACCATAATGGCAAAAAACTTTGTTCCGCCGAGGTGTTTGCGGTTGTTATTGAATATCTCCAAGAAATGCCCAAGGAGATATTTTGTTTCGCCGGATATTTGAAGCCGCTCCACGATATCGATGTAGTCCTCTTCAATGCGCTCTAAAATTTGCTTATCATGTTCGGAGGCTTCCAGATGAAACAACAATTCTGAGAAGTAGTAGCGGATTTCATCGACAGCCATTTTCTTGCGGGAGAGTTTTTGTGTGAAATATTCTATCATACAGCGATCAATAGCGCGCCTCAAGTCATTGCCAATGTGCTTTTTAATTTCATCGCGCATGAGAGCATGGATAATATACTTGCTGTCATGCGCATCATGTTTTATGAATGAAAACCGGTTGAACATGTCAAACCCAGCCATTGAATAGCCGGTTTGGAACTTGCTATTCAGCATATCAAAAATTTCATAATCATAAAAGCGCGGCACAGAAAGCACACGAAGAGTATGAATCTCACTATGATTCAAGCTTCTAAAAAATCGCTCCTGTATCTGTTGGAAGCCGCCATCAAACACATCCGGCGATACGGTTCTATTCGCCTCCTTCATCTTGAAATATGTATCAACACATAGATCAAGATAATAGGGGTGCCCTTGGGACGCAAGGATGATACTGTTCTGGACTCCCTCATCATCAACACCGCAAGTATCAAGCAGCTGTTGCGCATATTGCACTTCAAGCACATCCAAAGAAATATGGAGTATCTTTGAATCCCATATTTCGATTTCGCTTGTCCATTCCAGCTTTTCTCTGCCGGACAACACAAATATGACATTTGGCAACATCTCTGCCATTTTGCGAACCCAAGCATCTGTTCGGAGTTTATTTTCGATCCTGTGTCCATCTGTCCACAAAAGTTCATAGGTATCAAAGAACAAGATGCACCGATCCCGTTTTTTGATAGCCATATGACGATGGAGATCAAGGGCAAAAAATACAGGCAATTGTTCTTCAATGTCGGCTGCGCTGCAATTTTCAAGGATTGATAGTTGCGTACATATAGATTCATTTAACCCAAACTTGTCTCCAAGCGTGTGGAATATTTTTTCGGTTAAGCCGGAACGAACGTTGTAGAGCGGCTGGTCACTAACGGATTGGAGGATTTTCAAGGCCTCCCTGGATAATTGGTTTGGCAAGCCGCTGTCACGGAAAGAAAACTCTGGGTTTCTTTTGATGAAATACAGTGTAACTGCAATATCAAAATGGGGGAATATTGTGCCCATATTCTTTTCAAGTTCCATTAAGGCCTTGTAAGACGAACGATGTGCAGGGTCATCAAAATCAACAGAAGAATGAAGAATTTCCTTCTTTTCTGTATATTCTCTCAGATTTTTTATTAAACTTGATTTTCCGATGCCACCAATCCCATAATACATAAGTATGTTTTGCTCAGACAGCGGCTGGCTCTCAAGGACTTGATAGAACGCTTCTCTTGGCACATCGCGATCAACAAATTCTTTGGATCTGAGATGTGCTTCAGCTTTGAAAAACCCACTCAAATCAATGGGTGATTTTGGCGTAGCAACATTTGAAGACCGCGGAAATATTTCGGGAGAAAGCTCCATTTTCCTGTTTCTAAGTGACTTTTTACCTCGGTTTGCGCTGTCTATGAGTACACGCTCAAAAGCGTCTGCGCAAACCAAGCCAACACCATCTATGTCTGTGTGGATACCAACCATCGTAAGGGATGTGCATATCCCTCTCCGTGCATCTTCGGAGAAGTCGTCAATGTATTCCCAAAACCTGCTCTTATCTAAACTGCCTAGTATGAAAGAAGCTCTATGAGCGGGTATTGGTCGTTTGCCTTTGAAGTATGCCTCTCGTGTGTCACCTTGGAGGTTTTCAAAGGGGTTGTATTCACCGGCATGATCCTTTTTCTTGTCATCATCAGAAGCGGGTTCTTTCATCAAGTGATCCACAAGCTCGACAAGAAAGCTTTCCGGTTTTGTCCCGCGGCTGCAATAGGGATACAGCAACTGCGCTAATTCTGCAAAAGTCAATGCGCTGCCCCTTTCCGAGTTGCTTGAGGCTTGTCCAAATCTGTCCAAGCTTGTCCGTGTCTGTCCGTAGTTGCCTCTCTTGCTCTGATAAAATAATAACATAGCAAGGAAGGAAGGAGGAATGATTTTATGCGAGTTATACCTGCCTCAAACAGAAAATCATCTGGGACATCTGATAAATCCGCAATACAAAACGCAGCTTTTAAGCCTTGTAATAATCATAGTTTGCAAGACACCATGCTCCATTTAGCCCAATCATTTCAATTGCATTTTGATACGGAGATGGCAGAGCGAAAGAAGTTTATTTTGTATTTGAAAATTATGCTTCCATCTACAGCTTTGTTTCCTTTTCTCATAGTCGCAACCTTAATAGGGTGCGGAGTAATCACAGGAGATGTTGAGGGGATTGTAGCTTTAATAATAGCGACACTTACAGTACCTGCCGGCATCATTGGTGTCTTTAAAGTCATATCGAGCAAACTGTTTGAGGACAAATACCGAAGGGAATTGCTCAATCTTTGGATCGAGCAAATGACTTGTAAAGATTAAAAATGCCGCAAGGAGCTGAAGCCACTGAAATTATATCACAAACCAAGCATGTTTTCTACACAGATGGATCAGCACAAATCATTTTTGTAAGACAAAAGGCTACCAATTCTGCCTGTACTATGATAAACTACTATAGTTATGGTATTCTGGCGTGAATTATGTCGAAACGATATGTCAGAAGGGAGGCATTTGCTCGATGAAAAAAGTACTGGTAATGGAAGACGAGCCCAGCATCCGCAGCTTTGTGGTGATAAACCTAAAGCGGGGCGGTTATGAGCCGATCGAAGCGGCCTCCGGGGCAGAGGCCTTTGAACAAATGAAAGCCCACCCGGATGTGAAAGTCGCACTTTTAGATATCATGCTCCCCGACACAGACGGCTTTGAAGTCTGTAGAAAATTGCGAGCCGCACACCCGAAGATGGGGATTATCATGCTCTCGGCGAAGTCCCAAGAGATGGACAAGGTAACAGGCCTCATGACAGGGGCGGATGACTATGTAACAAAGCCATTCTCTCCAGTGGAACTCACCGCCAGAGTAGACGCTCTATTTCGGCGGACAGGCGGCGAGGAGGAAGAACAGGGCGAACTCATGCATGGCCCATTCCTGCTCAACACCAAAAACCGGACGCTGGAGAAAGAAGGCGAGCGGATCCGTCTCACCCAAGTGGAATACTCCATCATGAAGCTATTCATGGATAACCCCGGCAAAGCCTTATCGCGGGAAGAGATCCTTTCTACCGTGTGGGGCAGAGATTATTCGGGAGAGCTTAAAATTGTGGATGTCAACATCAGAAGATTGCGGATCAAGATCGAAGACGATGCGACAAATCCGACTTATATTACAACCGTGTGGGGTTTTGGATACAAATGGGGCTTTTAGGTAAAAAACCGAAAACAGAACAGAGAATAAAGAAACCGCAAAAGCGCGGATACCTATATGGGATCCGGCGCCGATGGCTTTTGAGCAGTTTCGCTGTCGTACTCGCTTTTACACTCATTGCCTTAATCGGCCTTGCAGTCTTAGCGAGAGAAAGCGATTTGGTGCAAACCGCCTTTCTGATCGCCCTAGGCGTGGGGCTTGCGATTGTAGTCGTTGTGCTCATCACAAATGTCCTCTTCATCCGTTCCATCGTAGTGCCGGTAGACGAAGTGACAGAAGCCGCCCATCGGATCAGTGAGGGCAGCTATGGCATCCAGCTTACCAAAAAACATGATGATGAGATCGGTGAGCTCCGAGATGCCATCAACAACATGTCTCAGCGTTTAAGCCAAGCGGAGACACTGAAAACTGAGTTCATCTCCTCCGTTTCCCACGAACTGCGCACCCCTCTCACAGCCATCACCGGCTGGGGTGAGACTCTTTTATATGACGAAAGCCTATCCGCAGACAGCCGCCGGGGACTAGAGATTATCTTGGGCGAGGCGAGAAGACTATCGAAGCTGGTGGAAGAACTCCTAGAGTTCACCCGCATGGAAGACGGGCGCTTTACCCTGAATATCCAACAAGTAGACATCGCACGTGAGCTGGGGGAGACCATCTTTACTTACAGAGAACACCTCCGCCGGGATGGGATTGAGCTTAACTATACCCCATTTGAGGAAGAGCTTCCCAAAATCCCCGGTGACCCGGAACGTTTGCGGCAGGTATTTTATAACATCCTAGATAACGCCGCCAAACACGGCCGGCATGGCGGGAAAATAGCGGTACGGACGAAGCTGGAAGAAGGTCATGTCACAGTGGAAATCCGCGATTTTGGACAGGGAATTCCCCTAGACGAAATTGAGCATGTGAAGATGAAATTCTACAAAGGCTCTGCCTCAAAAGAACGAGGGAGCGGCATCGGGCTTGCAGTTTGCGAGGAGATCGTCCGCTATCATAAGGGATATTTAGAGATACAAAACGCCGAGGAGAAAGGACTCTCCGTTGTGGTAAAGCTACCGATTGCATAGCGTGAGAAGGCAAGGGGGCAAGTGTGTATGCCAAGAACCTATAATGATGTGTTCCTAAAGGTGCGAAAAGAGCTAAAAGCGGCGGATATACCGGGCTATAGTCTGGAAGCGCGGCTTTTGGTCTCGGCTGCTGCGGGGAAGACAAAGGAAGAATTCGCAAGAGACATGGGGCTTTATGTAAACCCCGGTTTTGAAGCGAAGGTGAACGAACTTATCACACGCCGTTTAACAGGCGAGCCTTTGGCATACATCATCGGCAGTTGGGAGTTTTACGGCATCCCGATCAATGTAAATCGAGATGTGCTGATTCCCCGCATAGATACAGAGGTGCTGGTAAGCCAAGCGATCGCCATGGCAAAGCGGCTCCCAGCGGGGAGTAGGGTTTTAGACCTTTGCTGCGGCAGTGGCTGCGTAGGACTTGCCATTGCAAAGAATTTGCCCCACGTCAAGGTCGTAATGGGAGATATTTCACCGGAAGCGATGAAAATCAGCCGTGCAAACGTCGTGCTAAACAAACTAACCAGCCGCGTGACTTGTGCTGTGGTAGACGCACGGAGATCACCGCCTTACTCCCTTCTGGGGGAATTTGACCTAATTGTCTCTAATCCGCCCTATATTCCAACACAAGATATCGCATGGCTAGACGGCACCGTCCGCAATCACGAGCCAACCCTAGCCCTAGACGGCGGTGGAGATGGCCTAGAATTCTATAAAGTGATCGTAGCAGAGTGGAAGAAGATCCTAAAACCAGAGGGGGCTTTTCTCTTTGAGTGCGGTATTGATCAAGCGGCGGATGTGACAGATATTCTAATCACAAACGGCCTGACGCGGATCAAGCAGATCAAAGACACCCTAGGGATTGACCGTGTTGTTGTGGGACAATTCGACAAGCGTTAGAATATGTGAGTGTATATAAGAAAACAGAGATTAAGATAAAAACCGAAATATGAGCAAACTCAAAATATGTTGAAATAGGGAGAGGAAAAAAGAAAATGGCAGATAAAAAGAAAGCTGCGGTGCCACAGGCGGCACCGGCTACGGATAAGAAAAAAGCGCTGGAAACAGCCATGAGTAAAATCGAAAAGGACTTTGGCGCAGGGTCGATCATGCGCATGGGGGAAAAGCCCGCAATCAATGTAGAGACGATTTCAACCGGCTCACTCTCCTTAGACCTAGCCCTCGGCATCGGCGGCGTCCCCCGCGGACGTATCATCGAGATCTATGGGCCGGAGTCTTCCGGTAAGACAACCCTTGCCCTCCATGTGGTAGCGGCTGCGCAAAAAGCCGGCGGCGAAGTTGCCTTTGTTGACGCGGAGCATGCTCTAGAGCCGGCATATGCCAGAGCTTTGGGTGTAGACATTGACAGCCTCCTGATCTCTCAGCCAGACACAGGGGAGCAAGCCCTTGAGATCACAGAAGTCTTGGTGCGCTCCGGCGCTGTTGATGTTGTCGTCGTAGACTCCGTCGCGGCCCTCACGCCTCGTGCTGAGATTGAGGGCAACATGGGCGAATCAAGCGTGGGTGTCATCGCGAGACTTATGAGCCAAGCTCTCAGAAAACTGGCAGGTGCCATCTCGAAGACAGGCTGTATTGTAATCTTCATCAACCAGCTCCGTGAGAAAATCGGCGTGATGTATGGAAATCCGGAAACCACACCGGGGGGACGTGCGCTGAAATACTTCTCCAGTGTGAGACTTGACGTCCGCCGGATTGAAACCCTGAAAAACGGCACCGAAATGGTAGGGAACCGTACCCGAGTCAAGGTCATCAAAAACAAAGTGGCGCCGCCCTTTAAAGAGGCGGAGTTTGACATCATGTATGGCGAGGGCATCAGCAAAATCGGGGAGATCATTGATCTCGGCGTCAAGCTGGAGCTCATCGAAAAAGGCGGCGCATGGTATACCGTTGGAGAGAATCGCTTCCAAGGCAGAGAGAATTTGAAAGAGTTCTTCAAGAACAATCCGGAAGAAGCGGATAAGATTGAAGCCCAGATCCGCGCAAATGCCGATAAGCTCATGTCACCTCAGGCAAAAATCGCCGCCAAAGCCGCCGGACGTGCCGTGGATGTGACCGCAGAGGAATTTGACGACGAATGAGAATAAAAAGCGTCACGCCCCATCCAAAGCACAATTCACAGCATGTTATTTTGCTGGAAGACGGTGAGACCCTTACTGTGCATGAAGGGGCATTGACCCAGTTTTACATCTACCCGGGCAAAGACTTGTCTGCAGAAGTGAAAGAAGCCCTTCTTGCGGCAGATGGGGAGCAGATGCTTAGAAGCCGTGCCCTAGGGTTCTTAGATAAACGTGCCATGAGCCGAAAAGAGCTCGTGGATAAGCTTGTCCAAAAAGGCGAGGACCGCGAGCAGGCGGAACAGGCCGCTCTATGGCTCGTCCAAATGGGGCAGATCAACGAAGCGGAATACGCAGGGTCCATTGTCCGACATTATGGAGCAAAAGGCTACGGCAGAAAGCGGATCGAGCAAGAACTCTGGCGCAGAGGTGTAGAGAAAGAGTCCTGGGATCAAGCATTCCACGAGATGCCGGAGGACACAGACGAGACCATCGACCGCTTCATCCAGTCAAAACTCCGCGGAGAGATCCCCGACCGCAAAGAAGAAAAGCGCGTGACAGACGCCCTCATGCGCCGCGGCTATGGCTGGGACGAAATCCGATCAGCCATACGGCGGTATGTAGAGTCTATGGAAGAGAATTGAAGTGATAAGGAGACGCTGAAAGCTGGATTTTATGTGTTAACGGTGCAGGCAGATAATGTATAATAGGTGCGATGACCAAAGCCTCCTTTTCCAAAGGAGGTGGCAGGCGAAGCCTGACGGAGGATTCAACGCGCTGCAAGCTTAAAGGGCAATCACTCAGTCAGCTGCGCTGACAGCTCCGTTGCACCACAGGTACCCCTTCCGCCAAGCCAATCGCTTTGCTCTTGGGGCGTCAGTTGAAAAAGGAGCCACCGCACAAAATAAGCATACTGCGAGTAAGGCCCGATAAGCCGCCTCGCTATATTCCGCAACCGAAGTCCCCAACAAAGGGGTATCCGCAAAAGAGGGCGGAATTTACATGATCCTTCGTCTTTACCCTCTTTCATAAAGAGGGTGGCTCCGCAGAGCCGGGTGTTTTCCATATACGTAAGGAATTGATACGAGGTAATAAAAAGAGCGGAACAGCTTACTACGCGACAGATCAACAAAGCGGAATACGCGAGAACCATCTAGTTCACCATGTTCAGTATACTCTAGTATAATAAAACTAAGCAAAACCTCACACGTTCCAAAGCCCCTGCCGCCACCATTTTCCGCATGAAATGCACGAAAAAGAAAGAAATCCCCGACAGTCGAGAGAAAGCAATATAAAAACAAGTGAAAACAGTAGGAAAACAAGTGAAGTTGATGGAAAGCATCACTTTTCCAAGAGAAACCGCCCGAAAACAGCGCACACAAAACGTGCAAAACGGTACAAAAAGGTATCTCTACCCCTCCAATTCTCGCATAAATGGGAACCCTAAAAGTCCCCAGCAAAGGAGCACCCGCAATGTCAAACATCGCCCTAATCTCATTGGGATGTGCAAAAAACCAAGTCAATCTAGAAGAAATGCGCCACCTGCTGGAAACTGCTGGTCACACGATCGCGGCAAGCGCCGAGGGGGTGGATATTGGTATTATCAATACCTGCGGATTCATCGACGCCGCAAAGAGCGAAGCCATCGGACACATCATGGAACTCGGTGAGATCAAAGCAGCAGGAGGTTTACATAAAATCATTGTCACCGGTTGTCTAAGCCAACGATACGGCGAGGAGATCTTCGCAGAACTCCCCGAAGTAGACGCAGTCCTCGGTACCGGCAGTTACCATGAGATTGTGGAAGCGGTAGACCGTTTGCTCCAAGGGGAAGAAAAAGTAGCTATCTTCGGTGACATTGACGCGGCTCTCGGAGATACCCATCGTACCATCACAAACTCTCCCGGTTGGGCCTATCTGAAAATCGCAGAGGGTTGCGACAACAACTGCGCTTACTGTGTGATCCCAAGCCTACGCGGGAAATTCCGTTCTCGCCCCATGGAGGGTCTCCTAGAAGAAGCCCAGCATTTGGTGGAGGATCACGGCGTGCAAGAACTCATCCTCGTCGCCCAAGATATCACCCAATACGGCAAAGACCTATACGGCGAGAGACGGCTTGCAGCGCTCATAAAGAAACTAGCGGAAATTCCGGGTCTTACATGGATCCGCTTACATTACTTATACCCAGATGGCATAGATGACACGCTCATCCAGACCATCCGTGACACAGAGCAAGTTCTGCCCTACTTGGACATTCCCATCCAACACATCAGCGACAAAATTCTCACCGCGATGCGAAGAAGAGGCTCCGGGGCAGAGATGCAGAGTCTGATCCGGAAATTACGCAAAGAAATCCCAAATCTCGTCTTGCGCACAAGCCTGATTACCGGCCTTCCCGGTGAAGGGGAAGACGAGCTGGAAGAACTGGCAAGGTTCCTGCAAGAAGCAAAAATCGAACGTGTCGGCATCTTCCCATATTCCCCCCAAGAAGGAACTGATGCGGCTAACATGCCAAACCGCCCAAGCGGGGACGAGGCAGAGCGGAGAGCGGAATTGCTCTTAGATCTTGCGAGTCAAATTCTAGACAGATTTAACCGCGAAAGAATCGGGCAAGAGGCGCAAATCCTCTGCACAGGTTATGACGAAGAACGCGGCTTCTATTACGGCAGAAGTTACGCAGAAAGCCCTGACATAGACGGCCTGATCTGGCTGGAAACAGACAAGGAACTCACCCCCGGCACATTCTATCATGTGTCCTATCGGGGCGAGGAAGACGGCGAACTAATCGGGGAGGTGGAGCTATGACCACAGCAAGCAAGGTAACCATGCTTCGCATCCTGCTCATTCCCTTTTTCATGGCAGTGGCACTCTTAGAGTTCCGGCACTCCGACAGAATCGCCCTCGCCCTATTCCTCATAGCTAGTATCACCGATGGCTTAGATGGCTACATTGCGCGGAAATACAATCAAATTTCTGATTTCGGCAAGTTTATTGATCCTCTGGCGGATAAACTCCTTGTCACAAGCGCACTCCTTATCTTTGTCCAATGGGGCATCATGCCCGCATGGGCATTGATGGTGGTTCTAACGAGAGAATTCGCCGTCTCTGGCCTTCGCATGATCGCCGCCGCAAAAGGAGACGTCATTGCGGCAGGCGGGAGCGGAAAGATCAAGACGGTGGTCACCATCCTTGGTATTTGTTTTATGTTGGCTACGGTGAATATGGAGATGGTACTCGGCAATCAAATTGTGATCGCGCTTATTTTGCTGACAACGGTATACTCCGGAGTTGAATATTTTGCAAAAAACTATAAAGTGTTAGAAATGAGATAAATGCCTCAAATAGAGGAGGGCAGCAGATTTATCTGCTGCCCTCCTCTATTTTGCGAATAGAATCCTGCTTGAGCTCTTCCCGGAGCACCCTCAAATATGCAGAATATGCAATATGTTCTGTTCCATAAATCAAGTTTTCCGAATACTCAAGCGGAAGCCAAGTATCGAGAGAGGCTTCATTATGAGAAAGAACAGCCTCCATATTATCAAGCGCCTTAAATAGCTTTGCCTCTGCCGTATGCAGTCCCGCCATTTCCGAAAACAGTTCTGCAAACACATGCGCAGTACCAGCGGGGAGGAGCTTGAGTAGTTTGGCTATTGCAAGCGTTTCATTTTCTTCATCCTGCTTTGTTTTTTCAAAAGATGGAATATCCCCAGTAATGGCTTCACCAAAATCATGGATGAGGCACATTGTAAGGAGCTTTTCACGATCGATCTCCGGAAACTCATCCGCGACCAATAATGCCATAACTGCAAGCCGCCAACTGTGCTCTGCTACACTTTCCTGTCTGCCGCTGGAAGTCCAACTATGACGGGTATTGCATTTTAGCTTTTCTAGGATATTCAGAAATTCAATCAATTTTCTTGGTTGCAAAATCAACTCACTCCCCAAAGGATCGCATCTGTATTTCCGCCATTATATGCTGTCCCTTTCTATTTTGCAAATAAAATAACTGAAATTTAAAAAGGTTTTATCAATAAACGAACATTGTTCGTTTTGTTCGTTTTAACTTTTGTATACTACAAATGCAATCAAAACAAAAGGGAGGAATATATAAATGGATAATGAAAGTATGACAAAACAAAGTCAGAGAGTAGAAAATTTAGAAAAGCTTGTTTGGAGTTTATTTAGAGCCTTAGAAACCTATATTACAATTAGTGAGCTGGAGATTCAGGAGAAGCACGAGGACGAGACACTAAAATAAGAAGTCTGCTGCACCCGATCATAGTCGGATGCAGCAATTTTTGTTAGGAGAATTTTTGCGGAAAGGCTCTCATCAAGCCGTAAGAAAAATAGTCAGCCATGCGAAGAGCTTCTTTCTCTACTTGACCAAAAGCAGCAATGTCAGCCGGATAATTGCCTAGGAGGTGCATTTGCACCTCTTTGGTTGTGAGTGCAAGATGGGTATCAAACATTTCGCGCAAAGCATCATAGGTATAATGGGGCGTCAAGGCGCTAAAGGCAGCGGACATTTGCTCTGCATTGCGATACCACGCCCGAGTTAATTCATCCGCCTGTGTTGTTTCTTGATCTCTGAGCGCTGTGATCAGCTTCGCGCCGATTTGCAGGTGTTCAGTCAAAAGGCTTGCAATCTGTTTTGTGACGGCAGGGGGATAGTATCTGGCAAAGATCTCTGCGATATCGTAGGGATTCTCTAGAAGTCTGCTCGCAACATCTGTTTCGTCTTGCAAACGCTGGGCGATGCTAATGAGTAGCAGACGTGTCCAATACACGTGCTGTGACCAAGCAAGGCGCATATCATTGATCAGTGCAAGTTGCAGTGCACAATTCATAGAGGCAGATGAGGGAGTGCTCGTTTCCATGCGAAAGCCCTCACCCGGGCAAATTAAGAGCCTTGTGCCGATATGTAAGTTATAGGGATTGAGTTTAGGGTTGTGCTGTAAGATCATAGGGATAGTAGTCCGATAGTGCCGGGAGAGTTGGTAGAGCGTATCCCCTTGTACAACGACGTGAGTGAGCGGGTTTTGACAAATCATCTCAGGCACCTCACGCTCGGTCAAATGCAGGGTTTACGACATACACATTCCGCTTGTTCATCCGCTCTCTGGCAAGTTCTACGGCCTCACCAAAGCGCTGGAAATGGACGATCTCCCGTGCCCTGAGGAAGCGAATGGCATTGTTCACATCTGGATCGTCCGATAAGCGCAGGATATTGTCATAAGTGGTACGCGCTTTTTGTTCGGCAGCCATTGATTCGACTAGGTCGGTGATTACATCACCCTTCACAGCAAAGGTAGCGGCTGTCCAAGGGGTGCCGGATGCAAACTGTGCATAGACGCCTGCCGTATGATCGACAAAGTAAGTCTCAAGCCCGGCGCGCTTGATTTCTTCTTCCGTCATATTACGCGTCAGCTGGTGAACAATAGTGGCAACCATCTCGAGATGCCCAAGTTCTTCTACGCCGATGTCCGTAAGTAAAGCCTTGAGTTCCGGATAAGGCATAGCATAGCGCTGGGACAGATAACGGATCGAGGCACCCAGCTCACCATCGGGGCCGCCATATTGCGAGATAATAAATTTCGCTAGGGCAGGATTTGGGTTCTTGATCCGCACCGGATATTGCAGTTTCTTCTCATAAACAAACATGAATTACACCATCCCTTCCTGATAGTCCCATGGCCAAGGATCTGCGATCCATGCATATTGACCGTCTTGCACGGCGTCTTGTTTCATAAGGGGGCCGTGGGCTTTGACATAGCGGTCGCGTGCATCACGGAGCTTTTCTAAATAGTGTCCATAGATTTGCATGACCGCTTTGTCATGGGGATGGGTGTCCAGATAGAGCCCAAGTTCGAGCAGCGCGGTAGAGAGTGCCATGACTTCGCCCAGGAGAGTGCCATGGGCGGGATTGGTCTGGTTGACAATGTTGTGGAAGGGCAAATCCAGTCCCGGGAAAATCGTACCCCGGCTTAGGCCTTCCTCTGGGCTATATTGCGGGGGATTGTCGTGCTGGAATGGAACAAAAGGCACAGCTAAAGGCGCCTCAGCGGGAAGCCGGCCGGTCATACCGTCTGGCATTGGTTCCGGTTTATGTTGATGTGGAGCGTGCAATGAGAGTTTCCTCCTTAAAAGCAGGTTTTAGAGACACAATGCATCTCTCTGCTAGTATCTTATGAGGAAACTCTGCTAGGGGTGCGTCTGTGGGTAGATCATATTTGCCCGTCTGCCCTCATACTGTACGGTAGAGAGGACGTGGTGTGTGTGAAAAGATATACAAAAGGAATGGGTATCGCTTTGTGTCTCGTAGCGGCTCTTTTGTTCATGACACTGAGCGGTATTTACTTCTATGCGACAGGCCAACGCTTCCGCACAGTCATGGGAGCGGGAACAGAAACAGAATATCTGCTCCTAATTATCGATCCCGGTCACGGCGGAATGGATGGCGGCGCGACCTCACTCACAGGGGTGGAGGAGCGGGAGCTGAATCTGGAGATTGCCCAGCGCCTAGAAGCGCTCGCTGCCCTATACGGCATCCCCACAGAGATGACACGCCGCACGGCGGATATAGACTACCCTGAAGATGCAAATACCATCCGACAAAAGAAGGTAGCGGATACACGCGCTCGTGTGGAGTTAATCAATGGGGCGGCAAATGCGGTCGTGATTAGTATCCATCAAAACATCTACGATGGCCCCAATGCATCAGGCCCCCAAGTGCTGTTTGCAAACACCGCAGCCAGCGAGGAATTTGGTCTCCACATGCAAGAAGCCTTGACCCAGGCACTTAGCCTTACCCGTCCCCGCCCGCCGATACAGGTGCGGCAAGGGGTGTATATCATGAATCACATAGACACGCCGGCGATCTTAGTCGAATGCGGTTTCCTGTCGAACCCAGAGGAAGAGGCAGCACTTCGGACAGAGGCCTATCAGATCAGGCTGGCGAGTGCGCTTTTGTCGGGATATATTCGATCACTGGAGTTGCTACGGGCGAGGTACTTTGGGTGAAGGAGGATTCAAATCTCCACAGATTCATATGTTCACCCGGTTCGCCCAAATCTGGTACAATAAACATAGAGAGTTCGGCATAAAATACCCACATTTTTCAAAAAATCTCAATCCAAACTGCATCTAGGATAAAAATGACAAAAAACACATTGCAAATGATCGATTTTGGGGAAATTCGAGACTTTTGAAGGTGAAACAATCTGGAAGCGCTACACAAAACAGAGGGAAAAAGGTACGAAAAGGGGTCTCTACAGCATCCATTTCCTCCCATTTCAGGCCACAAAGAAATCAAAGCCTCGGCCATGCACCTAATATTTTGACATCTTGCCCCATCATCCCGTGCATGATATAATCACATCAACTCTTAATAAACCGGTGGACAACGATAATGAGCAAAACAAAAACCATGTTCTACTGCACAGATTGCGGTAACGAAACGCCCAAATGGCAAGGCCAGTGCGCGGCCTGCGGTCAATGGAATACAATCGCAGAGCAAACGTTCATCAAACCAAATAAGGCAAAAAAAGGCGGGACAGTTCCCAGTGCCATCAGAGAGACGGCGGGAACTGCCACAGCAAAGCGCCTCAGTGAAGTGGAGACAAGCAGCGAGATCCGCTTCGACACTGGCATGGGGGAACTCAACCGCGTCCTCGGTGGCGGTGGGGTACGTGGATCTCTCGTCTTAATCGGCGGTGCGCCTGGGGTGGGGAAGTCTACGCTTATGCTCCAAATCTGCGGACATTTGAGTCGATTTGCCCGGGTGCTCTATGTATCCGGTGAGGAATCTGAACGTCAGATCAAAATGCGCGCGGAGCGCCTTGGCGTATCAGGAGAGGAATTCTTTCTGCTTCCGGAGACAAATCTGGAACAAATCTGCCAAGCGGTGGAAGATGTAAAGCCGGACATGCTCATTGTGGACTCCATCCAGACACTCTATAGCGATGAGGGGACATCTGCCCCCGGTAGTGTGAGTCAAGTGAAGCAATGCACCATGCGGCTCATGCATCTGGCAAAACAGGAGAACCTAACTGTTTTCGTTGTCGGGCATGTGAACAAAGAGGGTGACATTGCAGGCCCCCGGGTGCTGGAACACATGGTGGATTGTGTGCTCTATGTGGAGGGCGCCCAATCCCTCTCCTATAAAATTCTCCGTGCGGCGAAAAACCGTTTTGGCTCTACCAATGAGATTGGCGTGTTTGAAATGACAGGTGCAGGCTTGAAAGAGCTCCCCAATCCGTCAGAGCTACTCCTAGCCGGGCGTCCGGAAAACGCTGCCGGCAGTTGTGTAACCTGCGTGATGGAGGGTACACGTCCGGTTTTAGCGGAAGTACAAGCTCTGCTCACGCCCACAAGTTTCAAAGTACCCCGCCGAACTGCAAACGGCATAGACCTTGGGCGTGCGTATCTGCTTCTGGGTGTAGCAGAGAAGCGTGGCAAGCTCTCCATAAGCGGCTGTGACGCCTATGTAAACGTCATCGGCGGCCTAGAAATCGAAGAGCCAGCTGCTGACCTAGCAACAATTTTAGCCATTGCATCCAGTTACCGAGACCGCCCGATCGATGGCGGAACAGTCGCTATCGGTGAAGTGGGATTGACAGGAGAGATTCGTGCGGTACAGGCCTTAAACAGGCGCCTTGAGGAAGTGCGGCGTATGGGCTTTACACGCTGTATTATCCCAGTCCAAGAGAGCGAGCGACTACTTCGTCCGGATGGATTAAAGCTCACCGCGGTCAAAACCATTAGAGACGCGCTGCTGGCGGCTGAGATCTAAGCCGGCGGCTTCGACAAAATGGACACAGTTAGACAGATGAGAATTCAGCGTCCCAGAGCTCATCGCACGTTGAAGTGTGCAGGTGCCGTCTAGCTGATAGACGCACAGGCTCGTACAAGGAATGAGGCTCATGAGAGATCACATCCTTTCTTCGCCCAGTATGTGCAGAATGAAGGGAAATATGAATTGTATGTATTATGTGAGGGGGAGAGTCTGTTGAAATTCTATCTTTCTATAAAGTTTTATGCAGACTTGTCAAACAAAGGATTGATTGAGCGTATATGCAATATTGCGCTGGAGAATCATCAAGTCATTTGTGTACATCGTGATTTGGAAGAATGGGGCCAAATATCTGTTCCGATCAGTGAGCTCATGGAGAAAACCTTTGAAATCATAGAAAGCAGCGATGCCGTATTAGTTGAGTTTTCTGAAAGTGGAGTTGGAATTGGGATTGAAGCGGGATTTGCCAAAGCAAAAAACATCCCAGTCTATGTTTTGCTTCCAAAAGGGAAGGCCTTGTCATCAACGATGGAAGGTACATGCAAGGCTGTCTTTGCGTATGAGACAGATGAAGACATTCGGTGCATGTTCGATTTGATTGAAAAGGATAGCCAAAAATGAAAAATAAGGCTTGCATTTTCTGCCAGTCCATGCTAATATACTCAAGTACGTAAAACATGCGCCTGTAGCTCAGCTGGATAGAGTACCTGGCTACGAACCAGTAGGTCGCACGTTCGA
>Ga0131853_10004645_pt1 | contig 24618 bp, 27 predicted proteins | sample TergutLab28metaG_FD_92764 | JGI IMG/M metagenome (GOLD analysis project Ga0131853, IMG submission 92764) | Labiotermes labralis P1 segment gut microbial communities from Petit-Saut dam, French Guiana - Lab288 P1 (version 2) (version 2) | ecosystem: Host-associated > Arthropoda: Insects >...
AACCGCCTACGAGCTCTTTACGCCCAATAATTCCGGACAACGCTCGGACCCTACGTATTACCGCGGCTGCTGGCACGTAGTTAGCCGGTCCTTTTTCTGCAGGTACCGTCACCTTGCGGCTTCTTCCCTACCAAAAGAGGTTTACAACCCGAAGGCCTTCATCCCCCACGCGGCGTTGCTGCATCAGGCTTTCGCCCATTGTGCAATATTCCCCACTGCTGCCTCCCGTAGGAGTCTGGGCCGTGTCTCAGTCCCAGTGTGGCCGGTCACCCTCTCAGGCCGGCTACCCGTCGTCGCCTTGGTGAGCCACTACCTCACCAACAAGCTGATAGGCCGCGAGTCCATCCAAGGCCGGAAATCCTTTCCACCCCCCACCATGCGGCAGGAAGTTATATCCGGTATTAGACGCCGTTTCCAGCGCTTATCCCAGAGCCAAGGGCAGGTTACTCACGTGTTACTCACCCGTTCGCCACTAATCCAAAAAGTGCAAGCACCCTTCTTCATCGTTCGACTTGCATGTGTTAAGCACGCCGCCAGCGTTCGTCCTGAGCCAGGATCAAACTCTCCACAAAAAAATTGCGTCAGTTCAACCTGACATGACATCAAAAAGCTGACATCAATAAACCAAAGGAATCCCAACACCATCCAAAAAAAGACGATGCCAGGGGTATTGGCATTGACAATGTGCACGCTGTTGAGTTCTCAAGGACCACCCGCACCCGAATTCAACCCACCACAAACAGTGAATCTCGCTCCGAGGCAACCTTCAAAGATGTCACACCCCGCGCCCGCAACCGACCGAATGATCGGGGACGAACTTGGTGTGGACTCCCCATTCTAGGCGCTCAATTCCGTTCGCGCAAACGAACGACGAGGCTGGGGCTTGTCCCGCTTGAGGCCGGCGAGCTCTTCCGCTCCGCCGCACCTTTGGGGTGACAAGTAAGAAACTTACGCGGCATCCGCGCCACGCTCAAATCACCACCACAACCCGGGCGTGTCGCGCCCTATCGGCCCGCGAACACGCCCGCAAGAGTCTTCTTGCCGCGGCGGAGCACGGCGACCCGACCGGCGATGAGCAGGCCCGAGATCACGGCCTGGTCGTCATCGATCTTGCGGTTGTTCACATAGACGCCGCCCTGCGCGATGGCGCGCCGGGACTCCGACAGACTCGCCGTCAGGCCGGCGTCCACGAGGAGCTGAGCGATCGAGGCATCATCGACCGCGCTCACGATCGGCAGCTCGCGGAGTGCCGATTCCAGCGTCGGGAGATCGAGCTGTTCGAGGTCTCCGTTGCCGAAGAGTGCCTGCGACGCGAGGATCGCGGCGTTCGCGGCATCGGCCCCGTGCACCAGCGTCGTCACCTCGAGAGCGAGAGTGCGCTGCGCCTCGCGGCGGAACGGCTCGTCGGCCACCGCCTTTTCGAGGCGTTCGATCTCGGCGCGGCCGAGGAACGTGAAGATCTTCAGGAGGGTGATGACGATGGCATCGTCCTGGTTGAGCCAGAACTGGTAGAACGCGTACGGGCTGGTGAGCTCGGCATCCAGCCAGACCGCGTTGCCTTCGCTCTTACCGAACTTCTTGCCGTCGGCGTCGGTGATGATCGGGGTGCCGATGGCATGCGCGGAGACGCCCTCGACGCGGCGGATCAGGTCGGTGCCCGCCGTGAGGTTGCCCCACTGGTCGCTGCCGCCGGTCTGCAGCACGCAGTTCTCCGCACGGTAGAGCTCGAGGAAGTCCAGGCCTTGGAGGATCTGGTAGCTGAACTCGGTGTAGGAGATGCCGGCTTCCGAGTTGAGCCGGGCGGCGACGGCATCCTTCTTCAGCATGGTGCCGACCCGGAAGTGCTTGCCGATGTCACGCAGGAAGTCGATCGCGGTCATCGGGCCGAACCAGTCGAGGTTGTTCACCAGGCGCGCGGCGTTGTCGCCCTCGAAGCTCACGAAGCGCGAGACCTGCGCCTGGAGCTTGCCCACCCACTCGACGACGGTCTCCTTCGTGTTGAGGGTGCGCTCCGAGCTCGGGCGCGGATCGCCGATGAGCCCCGTCGAGCCGCCGACCAGGCCGAGCGGTTTGTGGCCTGCGAGCTGGATCCGACGCAGGAGGATCAACTGCACCAGGTTGCCGAGGTGCAGGCTCGCCGCGGTGGGGTCGAAGCCGCAGTAGTAGGTGATCGGGTCGCCCGACAGGAGCTTCTTCAGCTCGGCCTCGTCCGTGGAGACATGGATCAGGCCGCGCCAGACGAGCTCGTCCCAGATGGACCCGAAGGAAGCGTCGTTGTGCTGCGTGGCCAGGATTTCAGGCGTTGACACGGGCTCCACAGTATCAGCGGCCCCCTGCTGCGACTTCCGGTCGATCACTTCACACTGGATGAGTTAAGTTATTTGGCTTATGATGTTGGAAGTTAATGAAATCGGCTTCATCGGAAGGGTGGTTGACGTGTTCGTGATCACAGCGGATCAGATCGATTCGCGCGTGCAGGACGACCGGGTGACGGCGGAACTGGCTCGGATCACGGCCGAGCACGGGGCATCCCTCGCCCTTCCCGCAGATCGGACGGCCGGTGACGAACTTCAGGTGCTGACCGCCGAGCCCACGACGGCCTTCGCGCTCGCCATGGAGCTCACCCGGACGCGCGCTTTCCACGTCGGCATCGGGATCGGACCCGTTCGGCGTCCGCTGCCGAAGACCACCCGCGAGGCGAGCGGCCCGGCGTTCTTCGCCGCACGTGACGCAGCGACTCGAGCGAAGGGCTCGGGGGTGCGACTGGCCGTGCAGATGCAGACCGCCCCCGAGGGGAAGAGCGCGAAGGCGACCGATGCGGAGGCGTTGCTCGGCCTGCTGCTGATCCTACGCGAACGCCGATCGGACGCCGGGTGGGAGCTGTACGACCTGCTGCAGGAAGGCCTGACCCAGGCCGATGCCGCGGCGCGACTCGGGATCTCCGCACCGGCGGCGAGCGCTCGGGCCAAGGCTGCCCATCTTCGCGCGGAGGCCGCGGCGTCGGACCCTCTCGTTAGGCTGCTCGAGCAGACAGACCGCGCCACGGAATCGGAGGGCTGACGATGTCGGATGGGCTCGTTGCCGGGGTCGTCTACTGGCTCGTGTTGACCGTCGTGGTCGCCGGCGGTGTCGTGTTCGCCGTGCTCGCGACCAGAGGCGAGCGCTGGATGATCATCGTCGCGGCCGCGCTGCTGCTGGCCGCCGTGCTCATCGCCAACACCCCGCACCCACGCGCGCCCGAGCCGATCGGCGCTCTGATCGCGCTCGGCACCGTCGCGATCTCGGCGTTCGGCGGTTCGCCCGCCGTGCGGGCCGTCCTGGGGTTGGCGACCCGGCAGGTCGAAGGCGAGGCGGGAGGCATCCTCGTCGCCGTGCCCGAGACGGACTCGCGCAAGGAGGTGCTTCGGGGCGGCCTGACCATCGGCGTCCTCGAGCGCATCACGACGACCGCAGCCCTGCTCGCCGGGGCGCCCGAGGCGATCGCGGTCGTCATCGCGATCAAGGGCGTCGGTCGGTTCAGCGACTTGAACGCGTCGGAGGCCCAGGAGCGGTTCATCATCGGAACGTTCGTCAGCCTGGGGTGGGCGGCTGTGTGCGGGGCCGTCGCGCACCTCGTCTGGTAGCGGGGCGGTAGGCGGAGACCGTCGGATCGCCGGCGATCCAGAACCTCCACGGGTAGCCCGCTCCCCCGCCCTCCCCGGAGACCCCGACCCGCGGCCCCGTCAGATGAGCGGGCAGTTGCTCGGCGACTTCGAGGGCGAACGGTGCAGCGAGCAGATCCGCCCCGTCCTGCGCAAGCCGGATGTCGGCGGCCACCGTGAGCCGCGCGGGGCCGCGCGCGAGGTCGCGCAGCGGGGCATCCCGGCGTCGGGCACGCGCGGCGTCGACGCCCTCCACGACCTCTGCCGCACGGATCAGCACCGCTGAGGCATCGCCGGGCGGCGAGCAGACCACGTTGGCGCACGTGTGCATGCCGTAGGTGAAGTACACGTAGAGGTGCCCCGGCTCACCGAACATGACCTCGTTGCGGCGGGTACGACCGCGGAACGCATGCGAGCCCGGATCGTCGCCGACCCCCAGGTATGCCTCGACCTCGGTGATGCGCAGAACCGTGGAGCCGGTATCCGTCACATGCGTCAATCGGGCCCCGAGCAGCTCGGGCGCGACCTCGACCGCCGGGCGCGCGAACCAGTCGCGGCCCGGCGCGACGAAACCGGCTGTCATGTCAGCTGTCGACGTCGGGGCCCTACAGGGCTTCCTGAGCGGAGCCGATGCGGGTCGTGACGAGGCGGACCCGATCGGCGAGGAGGGCGCGCTGCTCGGCGACACGGACCGGGGCGGTGCCGGCGATGCCGTCGCGGCTCGCCACGGAGCCCTCGACCGAGAGCACCTCGCGGACCTCGGGCGTCAGGTACGGCGAGACCTCGGCGAGGCCGGCGTCGTCGACATCCTCGAGCCCGATCCCGCGGGTCTCCGCATACGAGACGAGGTTCCCCGTGATCTCGTGCGCGTCGCGGAACGGCACGTGCTGCTTGACCAGCCACTCGGCGACGTCGGTCGCGAGCGAGTACCCCTCGGGTGCGAGGGCGCGCATGCGATCGGTGTGGAAGCGGAGCGTCGCGACCATGCCCGTGAACGCGGGCAGCAGCACCTCGAGCGTCTCGATCGAGTCGAAGACCGGCTCCTTGTCCTCCTGCAGGTCGCGGTTGTAGGCGAGCGGCAGGCCCTTGAGGGTCGTGAGGAGGCCGGTCAGGTTGCCGATCAGGCGACCCGACTTGCCGCGCGCCAGCTCGGCGATGTCGGGGTTCTTCTTCTGCGGCATGATCGACGAGCCCGTCGAATAGCCGTCGTGCAGGGTGACGAAGCCGAACTCACGCGTGTTCCAGAGGATGATCTCCTCCGCGAGGCGCGAGAGGTCGATGCCGATCTGGGCGGTGACGAAGGCGAACTCCGCGACGACGTCGCGCGAGGCCGTGGCGTCGATCGAGTTCGGCGCGACGCTCGAGAAGCCGAGCTCGGCGGCGATCAGGGAGGCATCGAGCCCGAGCGTGTTGCCGGCGAGGGCGCCCGAGCCGTAGGGCGAGGCATCCGCACGGCGACGCCAGTCGTCGAGGCGCTCGAGGTCGCGCACGAGCGGCCAGCAGTGCGCGAGCAGGTGGTGCGCGAGCAGCACCGGCTGCGCATGCTGCAGGTGGGTGCGGCCCGGCATGATCGCGTCGGCATTGGCCTCGGCCTGGGCGGCGAGCGCATCGACGAGGTCGACGAGCAGACGCGCCAGCTCGGCCGAGTGGTCGCGCAGCAGCATGCGGATGAGCGTCGCGATCTGGTCGTTGCGACTGCGGCCGGCACGGAGCTTGCCGCCCAGCTCGGCGCCGGCGATCTCGACGAGGCCGCGCTCGAGCGCGGAATGGACGTCTTCGTCGGTCACCGCGGGCAGGAACTCGCCCGCCTCGATGCGGCGCTCGAGCTCGTCGAGCGCTGCGAGCATGCCGGTCAGCTCATCGGCGTCGAGGTAGCCCGCGGCGTTGAGCGCCTTCGCGTGCGCCCGGGAGCCGCGGATGTCGTAGGCCGCGAGCTGCCAGTCGAAATGCGTCGACTTGCTGAGGCGCGCGAGCTCGGGCGACGGCCCGCTCGTGAAGCGGCCGCCCCAGAGCGCGCCGGCCTCGCCTGCGCGGTTGACGGTGTCAGACATCCGCACCCTCCCGGTTCTTGCCGAGCAGCCAGGCGAGCAGCGCCTTCTGCGCGTGCAGCCGGTTCTCGGCCTCATCCCAGACGACCGACTGCGGCCCGTCGATGACCTCGGCCGTGACCTCGTAGCCGCGGTAGGCCGGCAGGCAGTGCAGGAAGATCGCGTCGGGCTTCGCGGCACCCATCAACTCGGCGCCGACCGTGTAGTCGGCGAAGGCGGCGCGGCGCTCGGCCTTGTCGTCCTCCTGGCCCATCGAGACCCATGTGTCGGTCACGATGATGTCGGCGCCCGCAGCCATCTGCGCCGGCTCGGCGGTGATCGTGACCGAACCGCCCGTCTGCGCCGCGATGCGCTCGGCATCGGCGACGATGTCGGCCCGCGGCTGATAGCCCGCCGGGGTCGCGATGCGCACGTGCATGCCGGCGAGCGCACCGCCGAGCAGATAGGAGTGCGCCATGTTGTTGGCGCCGTCGCCGATGTAGCTCATGGTGAGCCCGGCCAACTCGCCCTTGTGCTCGCGGATCGTGAGCAGGTCGGCCAGGATCTGGCACGGGTGGAAGTCGTCGGTGAGCGCGTTGACGACGGGCACGCCGGAGTACTCCGCCATGGTCTCGATGTCGGACTGCGCGAAGGTGCGCCAGACGATCGCGGAGACCTGACGGCCGATGACGCGAGCCACGTCCTCGACGGACTCGCGCGTGCCGATCTGCGCCTTCGCGCCGTCGACGAGGAACGCGTTGCCCTGCAGTTCCGCGACGCCGACTGTGAACGAGGTCTGCGTGCGCAGAGTGGGCTTGTCCATGATGATCGCGACCGTCTGCGGACCGGCGAAGGTCCGCTCGGCGAAGCGATCGGCCTTCAGCTTGACGGCGAGCTCGATGACCTCGGCCTGCTCGGCGGGGGTCAGATCGTCATCGCGGAGGAAATGGCGGGTCATGCGGTCACCTTCTCGGTCGTGGTGTCGGCTACGTCGGCGAGCGCGGCGGAGAACCGCGTGGCGAACTCGTCGAGTTCGATGTCGCCGATGACGAGTGGCGGGGCGAGGCGGATGCTGTCGGGCCCCGTCGCGTTGATGATCAGGCCGTGAGCGCGCGCCGCGGTCACGAGCTCATCGGCCACCGGCTCGGTGAGCGCGATGCCGACGAGCAGACCGCGCCCGCGCGTTCCCGAGACGAGCGGTGACCCGAGGCCGGCGATCAGCGCCTTCAGCTGTTCGCCGCGGACCCGTGCGTTCTCGACGAGACCCGATGACTCGATCTCGCCGAGCACCGCGTTGCCGGCCGCCGTCGCGAGCGGATTTCCGCCGAAGGTCGTGCCGTGCTGACCGGGGCCGAACAGCTGGGACGCCGCCCCGAACGTGACGAGCGCGCCGATCGGCACGCCGCCGGCGAGGCCCTTCGCGACGGTGATGGCGTCGGGCACGATGCCCTCGTGCTGGAAGCCGAACCACTCGCCTGTGCGGCCGGCGCCGGTCTGGACCTCGTCGATGACGAGCAGCGCGCCGTGTGCTGTCGTGAGCTCGCGCGCCCGGGCGAAGAAGCCCTCGGGCAGCTCGATGACACCCGCTTCGCCCTGCAGCGGCTCGAGGAACACAGCCGCGACGGTGTCGTCGATCGCCGCCTCGAGCGCCTCGAAGGTCGCGTCGATGTGCTCGACCCCCGGGGTCATCGGCTCGAACGGCGCCTGCATGTACGGCTTGCCCGTCAGGGCGAGCGCGCCCATGGTGCGGCCGTGGAACGCGTTCTTGAGCGCGATGATGCGCTGCTTCCGGCCGTCCTCACCGCGATTGAGGCGTGCGAGCTTGAACGCGGCCTCGTTCGCCTCGGTGCCCGAGTTCGAGAAGAAGACGCGCCCGTCGTCGCCCGCGCCGCTGAGGCGCTTGAGGCGCTCGGCGAGCTCGAGCTGCGGTGCCGACGCGAAGAGGTTCGACACGTGCGCGGCGAGCGACACCTGGCGCGTGACCGCCTTGATCAGCACCGGATGCGCGTGCCCCAGCGAGTTCACGGCGATGCCGCCGAGGAAATCGAGGTACTTGTCGCCCGCGGCATCCCACACCCATGCCCCCTGACCGTGGTCGAGGAGCAGAGGCGGGGTCGCGAAGGTCCCGACGATGTCGGAGCGATAGCGGGACTGCCAGTCGGTGTTCTGCGTCATGCGACGACCTCCGTTCCGATTCCCTGCTGGGTGAAGATCTCGAGCAGGACCGAGTGCGGGATGCGCCCGTCGAGGACGGCCGCCTTGGGCACACCGCCGTCGACGGCCTCGAGGCACGCCGCCATCTTGGGGATCATGCCCGATTCGAGGCCGGGCAGGAGCTGACGCAGGTCGTCGGCCGAGATGCTCGTGAGCATCGAGGAGCGGTCGGGCCAGTTGCTGTAGAGGCCCGGCACGTCGGTCATGAGGACCAGCTTCTCCGCGCCGAGGGCGACCGCAAGTGCTGCGGCCGCGGCATCCGCGTTCACATTCAGGGACTGCCCCGGCTCGTCGAGATCGGGCGCGACGGACGAGACCACGGGGATGCGCCCCGCATCGAGCTGAGCGATGACGACCGCCGGGTCGACGGACACCACGTCGCCCACGAGCCCGAGGTCGACGACCTCGCCGTCGACCACGGCACCGCGCTTGCGGCCGCCGAACAGGCCCGCGTCCTCACCGGAGATGCCGAGCGCCAGCGGCCCGAACTCGTTGATCGATCGCACGATGTCGCGGCTGATCTTGCCCGTGAGCACCATGCGCACGACCTCCATCGCCTCGGGCGTCGTCACGCGGTAGCCGCCGCGGAACTCGCTCTCGATCTCAAGACGCGTGAGCATCGCCGAGATCTGCGGGCCGCCGCCGTGCACGACGACCGGACGCAGACCGGCGCGGCGCAGGTAGACCATGTCCTCGGCGAAGCTGCGCTGCAGTTCAGGGCGCACCATGGCGTTGCCGCCGAACTTGATGACCACGATCTTGTCATGGAACTGCCCGAGCCATGGCAGGGACTCGATGAGGATCGCGGTCTTCTCGAGCGCGGCCGCGCGCGCGGCGACGATCTCGGCGTCGTCGGGATCGATCGTGGTGAGGTTCTCGTCGGCCATGATCAGCTCGAGTACGCGCTGTTCTCGTGCACGTAGTCGTGCGTGAGGTCGTTGGTCAGGATCGTCGCGGTGGCGTCGCCGACCTTCAGGTCGACGCGGATGTCGACGGCACGCGCCGTGAGATCGACCAGGTCGCGCGGCTGGTCGGGCGTGCCCGACGCGCAGACGCGGACGCCGTTGAACCAGACATCGATGTCGTAGGGGTCGAACTCGGCCCCGGTCGTGCCGACCGCGGCGAGCACCCGGCCCCAGTTCGGGTCGTTGCCGAAGATCGCGGCCTTGAAGAGGTTGTTGCGGGCGATCGACCGCCCCACCTCGACGGCGTCGGTCTCGCTCGCGGCGCGCTCGACATGGATCGCGATGTTGTGCGAGGCGCCCTCGGCGTCGGCCTGGAGCTGCTCGGCGAGGCTGCCGCAGACCTCGGTCAGCGCGGCCGTGAACTCGGTGAGGTCGGCCTCGACGCCGCTCGCGCCCGAACCGAGCAGGGCGACGGTGTCGTTGGTCGACATGCAGCCGTCCGAGTCGAGGCGGTCGAAGGTGACCGCGGTCGACGCGCGCAGCGCCTGGTCGAGCTGGGCGCTCGTCAGCACGGCGTCGGTCGTGATGACCACGAGCATGGTCGCGAGGCCCGGCGCGAGCATGCCCGCGCCCTTCGCCATGCCGCCGACCGTCCAGCCGGCGGCCGCGGTGTGCGTCGCCTGCTTGGCGACCGTGTCGGTCGTCATGATGGCCTCGGCCGCTGCCTGGCCGCCCTCGGCGGTACCGGCGAGCGCGGCCGCGGCATCCGTCACGCCCGCCGTCACCTTCGCGAGGTCGAGCTGCTCGCCGATCAGGCCGGTCGAGCACACGAGCACGTCGCCTGCCGAGACCTCGAGCAGCTCGCCGACGAGCTCGGCGGTCGCGTGCGTGGTCTGGAAGCCCTGCGCGCCGGTGTAGCAGTTGGCGCCGCCCGAGTTGAGGACGATCGCCGAGACGACGCCGTCCTTGACGACCTCCCTGCTCCACAGCACGGGGTTCGCCTGGCAGCGGTTGGTCGTGAAGACCGTGGCCGCGTTCTGCAGCGGGCCGACGTTGCGCACGAGGGCGACGTCGGACTTGCCAGTGGACTTGAGGCCGGCGGGGACGCCGGCGGCGAGGAAGCCGGCTGCGGCGGTGACGCTCACGGGGCGACTCCGTTCGTGGTCAGCGCGGTGCCCTCGGGCAGGCCCAGCGCGATGTTTGCGGACTGGATGGCGGCACCCGCGGTGCCCTTGACGAGGTTGTCGATCGCGATGATCGCGACGACCTTGTTCGCGGCCTCGTCGACCGTGACGCCGATGAGCGCCGTGTTCGCGCCGAGCACGTCGGCCGTGCGCGGCCACTGGCCCTCGGGCAGGACCTGGACGAAGGCCTCGCCCGCGTAGGTCGACTCCCACGCGGCGCGGATCTGTGCGGCGGTGACACCCGGCTTGAGGGGCGCAGTGACGGTGGCGAGGATGCCGCGCGCCATCGGCACGAGCACCGGGGTGAACGACACCTTCGGGTCGACGGCCCCCGCGAGCCTCAGGTTCTGCTGGATCTCGGGGATGTGCCGGTGCGTGCCGCCGACGCCGTACGGCGCCGCGGAACCGAGCAGCTCGCTCGCGAGGTACTGCACCTTGAGGTTCTTGCCGGCGCCCGAGGGGCCGACCGCCAGGACCGCGGTCACGTCCTCCTCGATGAGCCCCGCCGCGATGCCGGGGGCGATGGCGAGCGAGACCGAGCTCGCGTTGCAGCCGGGGGCGGCGATCTTCGTGACGCCGACGAGGGCGTCGCGCAGCTTGCCCTCCCCAGCAGGCAGCTCGGGGACGCCGTAGGCCCACTGGCCGTAGAACTCGCCGCCGTAGAACTTGGCCCAGGCGTCCTCATCGCCCAAGCGGTGATCGGCGCCGCAGTCGACGACGAGGACGTCGCCGCCGAGTTCCGCCGTGACGGCGCCGGACGCCCCGTGCGGCAGCGCGAGGAACACGACGTCGTGGCCGCGCAGGACCTCGGGCGTCGTGTCCTGCAGGGTGAGGTGCGCGTACGACCGCAGGTGCGGCTGCAGCTCGATGAGAGGACGGCCCGCGTTCGATGACGCGGTGACCGTGGTGACTTCGAAATCGGGGTGATCTGCGAGCAGCCGCAGGACCTCCCCGCCGGCGTAGCCGGATGCCCCGGCGACGGCGACCGTGTACGTCATGTTGGTTCCACCTTGTTTGTCTGGACGGCGACGGAATCTTCGATCACGGCGACGCCTGCGTGGAACCGGCAGAGTTTCCGGTTACGCGAGCGCCGCCGAGATTCGGCCGCCCAGAACACGTCGACGCAGCACGCGCTGCACGCGGAGACGCGCGGTGACGGTGCGGCGGACGGGAGCCATGCCGTCAGCATATAGGCCGCTCGAGGTCACTCGCGAACCGTCGCCCCGAAGCGCTCGCCGGCGACCGCCGCGCCCGCGAGCTTCGCCTCGCTCGCCTCTGCGGCGGTGAGGGTCCGGTCGTCGGCGCGGAAGCGGAGCGCGAAGGTGAGGCTCTTCGAGCCCTCGACCACGCCCTGGCCACGGTAGTCGTCGACCAGCTGCGCGTGCTCGAGCAGCGTGCCGGCACCCTCGACGACGGCGCGCAGCACTTCGGCTGCGGCTGTCTCGGCGGGGACGACGAGCGACAGGTCCTGCGTGGCGGCCGGGAACGACGAGATCGGTGCGACCTCGAGGTGCCTCGGCGCGAGCTCGATGAGCGTGCCGAGGTCGACCTCGAACACCGCGACGATGCGCGGCAGGTCGAGCTCGGCGGCGAGCGCGGGCAGCAGCTCGCCGGCGAAGCCGACGGATGCCTCGCCCGCGGCGGTCTCGATGAACAGTTCGGCCGTGCGCCCCGGGTGGAGGCTCTTGTGCGAGCCCTGTCGGACGCCGATCTCGACGCCGACCGCAGCGCCGAGCACCCGCACCGCGGCGAGGGCGTCGGCGAGGCCCGCGGCGACCGCCGCATGACCCGGCTGCTTGGGCGCGGAGTTGCCGAGGAAGAGGCCCGCGGCGAAGCGCGGCTGCGGAGGGATGCTCGCATCGAGTGCGCCGAGCGTGGTCTCGTCGGGGCGCGCGGTGCCGATCGGCAGCGCGTCCACGCCGTAGCGCACACCCGCCTCGGGACGGAACACCGAGCCGATCTCGTAGATCGCGAGATCCGTCAGGCCGCGCGAGAGGTTGCGCTGAGCGATGTCGACGAGGCCGGGCAGCAGCGTCGTGCGCAGGAACGGCGCTTTCGCGTCGAGCGCGTTCGCGAGCTTGACCGCCGGGACCGAGTCACCCGAGGCCGCACCGAACGTGTTGTTCTGGTCGGCCGTGAGGAACGGCATGGCCAGCACCTCGGTCAGGCCGCTGCTCGCAAGGGCGCCGGCCGCCTGGCGGCGCAGCTGCTGCTCACGGGTGAGCCCACGGCCGGCCGGCGCGACGGGGATGACGCTCGGGATCCGGTCGTAGCCCGTGATGCGCGCGACCTCTTCAGCGAGCGTCGCCGCGTCGGTGAGGTCGGGGCGCCACGTCGGCGGGGTGACCGTGAACCCGGCATCCGTCTTCACGACGTCGCCGCCGATCGCGGTCAGCGTGCGCGCGATCTCGTCGTCGGTGTACTCGACGCCGATGAGGCGCTCGACGAAGCCGTCCGCCAGGGCGATCGGCTGCGGCGCCGCCGTGTTGTGGATGCGCGCGCCGAGCCCGACTGCGGTGCCGCCGGCGAGCTCGACGAGCAGCTGCACGACACGGGCGGCCGCGGCCTCGGCGACCGCCGGGTCGACACCGCGCTCGAAGCGCTTGGACGCCTCCGACGGCAGCTTGTGACGGCGCGCGGTGCGGGCGATCGACACCGGATCGAAGTTCGCGGCCTCGACGAGCACGCGCGTGGTCGACGCGGAGATCTCGGTGCGGGCGCCGCCCATGACGCCGGCGAGACCGATCGCGCCCGAGTCGTCGGTGATCAGCAGGTCTTCGACGTTCAGCTTGCGCGTCGCGCCGTCGAGGGTCTCGAGCGTCTCGCCCGGCTGCGCGCGGCGCACCGTGATGCCGCCGGCGAGCTCGTCGAGGTCGTAGCCGTGGATGGGCTGGCCGAGCTCGAGCATGACGTAGTTCGTGATGTCGACCGCGAGGGAGAGCGAGCGGATGCCCGCGAGCCGCAGCCGCGCGGCCATCCACGGCGGCGTCGGGCGGCTCGCGTCGACGCCCTCGACCGCGCGCGCCACGAACACCGAGGCGCCCGCGTTGCCGCGGATCGGAGCCGCGTCGGAGATCTCGAGCGGGAAGCCGGCGAGCGGGGCATCCGTCTCGACACGCTCCACGGGGTCGCGGAACGCGGCCCCCGTCGCGTGCGAGTACTCGCGCGCGATGCCGCGGATCGAGAACGCATAGCCCCGATCGGGCGTGACGTTGACCTCGACGGCCGCGTCGTCGAGGCCGAGCAGCTCGATCGCGTCAGCGCCGACCTCGGGGTCGAGGCCGAGGGTCGAGAGCACGAGGATGCCGGCGTGCTCGTCGTTCAGGCCCAGCTCGCGGCCCGAGGCGATCATGCCGTCGCTCGTGTGGCCGTAGGTCTTGCGCGCCGCGATCGGGAACGGCCCAGGCAGCACGGCGCCCGGCAGCGTCACGACGACCTTGTCGTCGGGCGCGAAGTTGTGCGCGCCGCAGACGATGCCGCGCACTCCCCCGTTGGCCTCGCCGACGTCGACCTGGCACCAGCGGATGGTCTTGCCGTTGCTCTGCGGTTCCTCGACGAACTCGACGACGCGGCCGACGACGATCGGACCGGAGAGTTCGAAGCGGTGGATCGCCTCCTCCTCGAGGCCGACCTTGACGAGCGCCGCATGGACGTCCTCGGGGGTCGAGCCGGGAAGCAGATCGACGTACTCGGCGAGCCAGCTGAGTGGGACGCGCATCAGACCACCATTCCGAAAGCGTGCGAGAAGCGGAGGTCGCCCTCGAGGAAGTCGCGCATGTCGCTGAGCTCGTTGCGGAACTGCAGCGTGCGCTCGAGACCCATGCCGAAGGCGAAGCCGGTGTAGACCTCGGGGTCGATGCCGCCGGCGCGCAGCACGTTGGCGTTGATCATGCCGCAGCCGCCCCACTCGATCCAGCGGGCGCCGCCCTTGGCGGCGGGGTGCCACACGTCGAGCTCGGCCGACGGCTCGGTGAACGGGAAGTAGTTCGGGCGCAGGCGGATCTTCGCCTCGTCGCCGAACATGACCCGTGCGAAGTGCTCGAGCGTGCCGCGCAGGTGCGCCATCGTGAGGCCCTTGTCGACGGCGAGGCCCTCGATCTGGCTGAACGCGGGCAGGTGCGTGGCGTCGATCTCGTCGGTGCGGTAGACGCGGCCGGGCGCGACGATGTAGACCGGCAGCTCGCGGCCGAGCAGCGAACGGACCTGGACGGGGCTCGTGTGCGTGCGCATCACGAGGTGGCGCTCGGCCGGCTCGACGAAGAACGTGTCCTGCATGGCGCGCGCAGGGTGGTCCTCGTCGAAGTTCAGGGCGTCGAAGTTGAACCATTCGTTCTCGAGCTCGGGGCCCTCCGCGACCTCCCAGCCCATGCCGACGAAGACGTCGCTGACCCTCTCCTGGATGAGCGCGAGGGGATGCCGTGAGCCGACGCGGCCGGGCAGGGCCAGAGCCGTGACATCCACCGACTCGGCAGCCAGCTGCGCGACCTGCTCGGCCGCCGAGATCTCGGCCTCCTTCGCCGCGAACGCCTGGTTCACCTGGCCGCGCGCACCGCCCACGAGCTTGCCGAAGGCGGCCTTCTGGTCATTGGGGACGTTCCGGAGTTGGGCGTTCAGACGGGCCAGCGGCGAATGCTCGCCGAGGTGGTCTGTACGCACGTCCTTGAGGGCGGCGGAGTCGTCGGCCTGAGCGATCGCCGCGAGGGCGGCTTCGACGGCGGCGCGGACGGACTCCTCGTTGAGCTCGGGAGTGTCTGACACGAGGTGAGAGTCTACCGGGGCGCCGAAGGGCGGCCGGCGGGCCGCGGGCTCAGCTGCGCTGCGCGAAGGCCGATTCGTAGAGGCAGACAGATGCCGCGGTCGCCAGGTTCATCGACTCGGCGTTGCCGTAGATCGGGACGGTGATCGCACGGTCCACGAGTTCGAGGTCCTCGTCGCGCAGGCCGCGGGCCTCGTTGCCGAACACCCATGCCGTCGGCTTCGCGAGCTGGTCGTCGCGGCGCGCCTCGAGCAGGTCGTCGCCCTTGACATCGGCGGCCAGCACCTGCAGCCCCGCCTCACGGGCCCGGTTCACGACATCGGCGAGCGTGGCGCCGACCGCGACGGGCAGGTGGAAGAGCGAGCCCGTCGTCGAGCGCACGACCTTCGGGTTGTAGAGGTCGACGCTGCGACCGGTGAAGATCACGGCATCCGCGCCCGCCGAGTCCGCAGCGCGCACGATCGTGCCCGCATTGCCCGGGTCGCGCACCTCTTCGAGCACGGCGATCAGCTTCGGGCCGGCCGCGAAGATGTCTTTGACGGATGTCGGGAACTGGTGCACGACGCCGACGAAGCCCTGCGGCGTCACGGTGTCGGACATCACCGCGAGCACCTCTTCGGTCACGAACTCGACGTCGACGCCCGCATCGACCGCGGTCTGCGCGATGTCGGTGTAGCGCTCGAGGGCCGTCGGCGTGGCATACAGCTCGACGATGAGATCGGGGCGGAAGCTCAGCACCTCGCTCGCGGCCTGCGGCCCCTCGAGGAGGAACATGCCCGTGTCGGCACGGGCGGACTTGTTCGCGAGCTTTGCGACGGCGCGCACGCGCGGCGACCGGGGATTGTCGAGCACGCCCCCAGTCTACAAAAAGGCCCGGTCACCGTATGGGGTGACCGGGCCTTTTCGAGATGAAGTGCTTACGCAGCCTTCGGGGCCGAGGTGTCGGCCGGCAGCGCCTTCTTGGCGGCCTCGACGAGACCGGCGAAGGTCGCGGGCTCGTTCACGGCGAGCTCGGCGAGGATGCGGCGGTCGACCTCGATGCCCGCAAGGCCGAGGCCCTGGATGAGGCGGTTGTAGGTCAGGCCGTTGAGGCGGGCAGCGGCGTTGATGCGCTGGATCCACAGGCGACGGAACTCGCCCTTCTTCGCGTGGCGGTCGCGGTACGCGTAGACGAGCGAGTGGGTGACCTGCTCCTTCGCCTTGCGGTAGAGGCGCGAACGCTGGCCGCGGTAGCCCTCGGCACGCTCAAGGACGACGCGACGCTTCTTGTGCGCGTTGACTGCGCGCTTGACTCTTGCCATTTCTCTTTACTTCCTTAAGTCTCGTCGGCGCTTACTGGGCGAGCAGGCGCTTGATGATCTTGGCGTCGGTCTTCGGCAGGACCTGGTCCTGGTTGAGACGGCGAGTGCGACGGCTCGACTTGAGCTCGAGGTTGTGGCGCATGCCGGCCTGCTGCTTCATGACCTTGCCGCTGCCGGTGACCTTGAAGCGCTTCTTGGCACCCGAGTGGGCCTTCTGCTTGGGCATCTTGTTATTCCTTCTCGTTCGTCGCCTCAGGCTGAGCTTCCTCAGCCGGCGAGTCGTTCGTGTTCTGCACGGCCGGGCGGGACTTCGCCTCCGCACGTCGCGCGTTGGCCTCGGCCTTCGCCTCCGCCTTGTTCTTCAGCGGGCCGATGACCATGACCATGTTTCGACCGTCGATGGTGGGGTTCGATTCGACTGAACCGAATTCCGCGACATCTTCGGCAAACCTCTGGAGCAGGCGGACACCCTGCTCGGGGCGGGACTGCTCACGACCACGGAACAGGATCATCGCCTTGACCTTGTCGCCCGCCTTCAGGAAGTCGACGGCCTTGCGGGTCTTGGTCTCGTAGTCGTGGTTGTCGATCTTGAGGCGGAAACGGACCTCTTTGAGGATCGTGTTCGCCTGGTTGCGCCTGGCTTCCTTGGCCTTCTGCGCAGCCTCGTACTTGAACTTGCCGTAGTCCATGATCTTCACCACGGGCGGCTTGGAGTTCGGGGCGACCTCGACGAGGTCGAGATCGGCTTCCTGCGCCAGGCGCAGGGCGACCTCGATCTTCACGACACCGATCTGCTCGCCGCTAGGGCCGACGAGACGGACTTCCGGGACGCGAATCCGGTCGTTGGTACGGGGATCGCTGATGCGTAGCTCCTCTGTTCGAGACATTCATCGGCTGCGGAGAGCAACGAGAGGAGAACTGACTTCACCGCGACGCCCACGCACGCGCGTGTGCAATCACTCGGCACACCCCCTGAGCCGGCGGACCGGCCGACCGGAAACCCGGCGGAGGGCATCGACCCGGTAACCTGTTGAGGCGGTCAACGCGGGTGGGAAGAACTTCCACTTTCGTTCTGACGCACTGAGGCGTCAGAGCCAAGAACCGAGTTTATCAGACTCGGGCCGAGAGCACGAAAGCAGGGCGATGAGCGACGTCGAGGATGCCACCCGGGACATCGGCGAGGTGCCGGCGGCGGAACTCATCACCACGGTGGCGGTGCACCTCATGAGCGCGGCGGCCGTGAAGCTCGGCCTCGCCGAAGAGGGCGCGGACGAGCTCGACCTCGACGAGGCGCGCAAGCTCATCGATGCGCTGGCCGGTCTGGTCACGGCATCCGCGCCCCACATCGGCGACCAGCACGCGCGCCCGCTGCGCGACGGCCTGCGCACACTGCAGCTCGCGTTCCGCGAGGCGTCGCAGATCCCCGACGAGCCCGGCAAGGGCCCCGGCGAGAAGTGGACCGGCTCGGTCATCTGACGACGAGCAGGTCGCCGACCTGGCAGCCGAGCGCACGGCAGATCGCCTCGAGCGTCGAGTAGCGGATCGCGCGGGCGCGGTCGTTCTTCAACACGCTCAGATTCACCACGCTCACGCCGACCCGGGCCGAGAGCTCGGTCAGGGTCATCCCCCGCTCTTCGAGGAGCTCGTCGAGGCGGCAGTGGATGCCGTCGCCATCGCTCATACGAGGCCTTCGGTTTCCTTCTCGAGGCTCGCGCCGACCCGGAAGACTGCGGCCAGGCCGAGAAGTGCGACCGCGACATAGATCGGGACGAGGTCGATGACGAGGTTGTTGTCCGCCGGGACGGACCACGTGCCATCGGGGGTCTGCGGCGCACCGAGCATCACCGTGTTGACGAGTTGTCGCGCGAGGAAGTCGAGCACGATCGCGGATTCGCAGCCGACAACGATGACCACGGCGAGCACGGTCAGCACCCGGGTCGTCACCGCAGCGAAGGGCCGGCCCTGGACCACCCACGTGACGAGCAAGAGCACGCACAGTGCGATGCCGGCAGCGGTGAGCACCGAGACGATGCCGCTGAGGCTCTGCATGACGATGGATGGCGCGGGCACATCGGCCACCTGCCCCTGCGCCTGCGTCAGATAGAGCGTCGAGCCCGGCACGACGTAGGGACCGCCGGCGAAGAAGGCGTTGGTCGGCTGCGGGACCGGGATGCCTGGGTTGAAGGTCAGGGTGATGCCTGCATGCGCATTCTGCAGTCGCGAAACCATGTCGATGACCTGCCCGACGAGTTTGATCGCCGCATACAGGAGATAGGCGATGGAGGCCCACGAGACCAGGCGAAGAGGCGTGCGCGAACGGTGGGCGATGGCCTGTGCGGTGACCGACATACGCACAACATAATGATTCTCGATAACAACGACAATCGTTATGCCCGCTTTCGCGCAGACGAAACCCAGATGGCTCGGCGGTTCCGTGGGGGAACTGCCCAGACTGCGCCGTTAGCGTCTCGGATGTGGGTAGGCGGCAGGCGTTGGGGTGGCTCGGCGCCACCCTGTGCTCCGTCGCCCTGATCGTCGCCGGCGGGCTGGTTCTGAGCAGCATCGCGGTGAACCGGTACCTGCAGGCGTCCACCTCGGTCATGCATCGCGGGGACGCCTCCGACGTCGGGCCGACACCTGCGCCGGCCGAGCTCGCGAGCATCGACCACGTCGTCGCGAACGTCAACGGCATGCCGGGCGTGGCGACCGCGAGCTGCGCCATTGAGACGGCGACGCCGAGCCCGGCGTCGCCGGCACCGAGCACCGCACCGACGGCGACGTCGACCGGTTCCGCGACCTTCAGCTACAACGTCTCAGTGATCATGAACCCGAGCGCGACGCCCGGGCAGGCCGCCGACGTCGTGTTCAGCATGACCAAGCAGCTGCAGAACTCGAGGGTGAACCTGGAGCTCTCGTCACCTGCGGGCGACGGGCACGCGGCATCCGTCGTCGACTACCGGCACGCGTTCGACGCACCGGTCGAGCACTCGACCGTGGCCGCGGTGTCGCAGGCCGTCGCCGCGGCGACCGCGGTGCCGGGCGTGAAGTCCGTGCAGGTCACGGTGCCCTACACGTGGAACCTGGCGTCCGGCGACCTCAACGTCGCCTTCGCCGCGCCGGACACCCACCAGACCGAGGCGCTCAAGGACGCGCTCAAACGCACCGCGCTGAGCGGCGTGGAGTGGTCGACCTCGCACTGAGGCGGGTTCGCACCGTCAGTCGGCGGCGACGAGGCGCAACGTCATCGAGTCGACGCCGTTCGCGATCGCAGTCGACGTGGCCCAGCGATCGGACAGCCGCGCGACGAGCGCGTTGACCGCCGCCGCGTCGAGGCCCGGACGGACCGCCACGGCGACGACGAGCTCGGGCGCCTGCAGGCGGTGACGGGGGTCCCCGCTCTCGAGGCGGATGGCCGCGGCATCCGGCTCGTCATCGATCGAGGCGTCGAACGCGGCGATGACCGCCGGGTCGCGGTGCGGCGGCAGCCATTGCGCCCCCGTGCTCAACGCGTACACGGCGGGACGGCGCAGCACGAACTCGGTCGGGCCGGTCGGATCGATGACGACGAGCTCCGTCTGCTCGCTGGCCGCCGCCAGGGCGACGCGCGGACCCGCAGCGGGAACCGGACGCGCCTTCGGGTCCCAGGCGGACATGGCCGCAACCGAGGTGAAGGCCGGCAGCACCTTGCGGCCGTCGGGGCCGGCCACGGTGACGATCGAGAGCTCCTGCGTCTTGTCGACGAGATGGCCCTCTGCGGTGTGGCCGACGTCGCCGGCGTGGGCGACGAGCGGGATCAGCAGACGCGCCTGACGGAACGCCTCGACGACCGACTCGGACTGCGCGTCGCCCGAGACGAATGCCGTCAGCGCCGCGAGCAGCGCGGGGTCGGCCGAGCCGTCATCTGCTGCAGCGGTGTTCTCGCCGAAGCTGCGACCGGCCCAGGGGTGCCCCGCCGAGTCGGCCGTGTTGCGACCGTGCTCGTCAGGCCCCAGCGACATTCAGCGCCTCGGTGAGCGTGAAGCGGCCCGCATACAGCGCCTTGCCGACGATCGCGCCCTCGATGCCCTGCGGAACGAGCGCACGCAGCGCCGCGATGTCATCGAGGCTCGAGATGCCGCCCGACGCGACCACCGGCTTCTCGGTCTTCGCGGCGAGCTGCGCGAGGAGCGCGACGTTCGGACCGCGCAGGGTGCCGTCCTTCGTGACGTCCGTGACGACGTAGCGGCTGCAGCCGGCTGCCTCGAGACGCTCGAGGACCTCCCACAGGTCGCCGCCCTCGCGCGTCCAGCCGCGTGCCGCGAGCGTCGTGCCGCGCACATCGAGGCCGACGGCGATCGCGTCGCCGTACTTGCCGATCACGGCGTCGGCCCACTCGGGGTTCTCGAGGGCCGCGGTGCCGAGGTTGACGCGCGTCGCGCCGAGCTCGAGCGCGTGCTCGAGCGAGGCGTCGTCGCGGATGCCGCCCGAGAGCTCGATCTTGACGCCCTGAACCTCGCGCAGCACGTCGCGCATGACCGAGCGGTTCTCGCCACGGCCGAATGCGGCGTCGAGGTCGACGAGGTGGATCCACTCGGCACCCTGGTTCGCCCACTCGAGCGCCGCGTCGACCGGGCTGCCGTAGCTCGTCTCGCTGCCGGCCTCGCCCTGGGTCAGCCGCACGGCCTGGCCGTCGGCCACGTCGACGGCGGGAAGGAGGACGAGCTTGGGCGCGGTGGTGTTCTCGGTCATGGATCTTCCTGTGGTGACGTCGGTCGGTCGGCGCACTACTTGCGCAGCGACCCGACCCAATTGGTGAGCAGACGGATGCCGGCCTGCCCGGACTTCTCGGGGTGGAACTGCGTCGCCGTGAGCGGCCCGTTCTCGACGGCGGCGATGAACCGGCCCCCGTGCTCGGCCCAGGTGACCTTCGGCGCGGGGAACGGCGGCTGGACCTCCAACGCCCAGCTCTGCGCCGCATAGGAGTGGACGAAGTAGAAGCGCTCGTTCTCGAGGCCGGCGAACAGCGTCGAGCCCTCGGCTGCCTCGACGGTGTTCCAGCCCATGTGCGGCAGCACCTCGGCATCGAGCAGGGTGACGTCGCCCGGCCACTCCCCCAGGCCGTCGGTCTCGTCGCCGCGCTCGTCACCGTGCTCGAAGAGCACCTGCATGCCGACGCAGATGCCGAGCACCGGGCGGCCGCCGGCGAGGCGGCGGCCGATCAGCTCGTCGCCGTGCACCGCCTTGAGCTGCTCGACGACGGCTCGGAAGGCGCCGACGCCCGGGACCAGAAGACCGTCGGCATCCATCACAGCCTGCCGATCGCGGGTGACCGTGACCTGCGCATCGGCCGCTTCGAGAGCCTTGGCCGCGGAATGGACGTTGCCGCTGCCGTAATCGAGGACGACGACGGTCGGCCTGCCGTCAGCCGTCACAGGGCGCCCTTGGTCGAGGGGATGCCGCTGACCTGCGCGTCGAAGGCCTTCGCCTGGCGGAATGCGCGGGCGAACGCCTTGAACTCGGCCTCGGCGATGTGGTGCGGGTCACGCCCGTCGAGGACGCGCACGTGCACCGTCAGCGCCGCGTTGAACGCGATCGCCTCGAAGACGTGGCGGACCATCGAGCCCGTGAAGTGACCGCCGATGAGGTGGAACTCGAACCCCGCGGGCTCGCCCGAGTGCACGAGGTACGGACGACCCGAGATGTCGACGACCGCCTGCGCGAGCGCGTCGTCGAGGGGCACGAGCGCGTCGCCGTAGCGGCCGATGCCGCTCTTCTCGCCGAGCGCCTGGCGGATCGCCTGGCCGAGCACGATGCCCGTGTCCTCGACGGTGTGGTGCACGTCGATGTGGGTGTCGCCCGTCGCCCGCACGGTCAGGTCGGTGAGCGAGTGCTTCGCGAACGCCGTCAACAGGTGGTCGTAGAACGGGACCGAGGTCTGGATGTCGCTGCGCCCGGTGCCGTCGAGGTCGAGGCTGAGCTCGATGCGCGACTCACTGGTCTCGCGGACGAGGGAAGCGGTGCGGGAGCCTGCCGTCATGGCTCTCAGCCTACCGGGGCGGGGTCTGCGGCGGCCGCACCGGCGATGCCGTGACGCGCGTTGTAGCGGGCCATCGCGTCGAGGAACTCGGAAGTCTCGGCCTCGGTCCCCGCGGACACCCGCAGGGTGTTCGGCCGCCCCTGCTCGCGGATGATGATGCCCTCGGCCAGGAGTTCCTCGAACACGCGGCGCGGTTCGGCGACGCCGTCGAAGAAGACGAAGTTGCTCCACGTGCGGTAGGGCCGATAGCCGAGAGCGGCGAGCCCGTCGACGATGCGGTCGCGCTGCCGCTTGATGTCGTCGACCATGGCGAGCATCTCGTCGGAGTGCGCGAGCGCGGCGTTGGCCGCCGCCTGGGTCAAGGCCGACAGGTGGTAGGGCAGGCGGACGAGGCGGAGCGCGTCGGAGATCACCGGCGCTGCCGCAAGGTAGCCGAGGCGGACGCCGGCGAACGCGAACGCCTTGCTCATCGTGCGCGAGACCACGAGGCGGTCGCGGCCCGGCAGGAGGGTCAGGGCGCTCGGCTCGCCTTCGGGCATGAACTCGGCGTACGCCTCGTCGACGATCACGATGCCGGGGGCCGCGTCGTACACGGCGTCGACGACGTCGAGGGAAAGCGGTGTGCCGGTCGGGTTGTTCGGCGAGCAGAGGATGACGATGTCGGGCTGGACCCGCGTCACCCATTCGGCCGCGCGCTCGGCCGAGAGCTCGAAGTCGGCATCGCGATCGCCGGCCACCCACTCGGTGCCGGTGCCGAGAGCCAGCAGCGGGTACATCGAATAGGTCGGGTCGAAGCCGAGCGCCTTCCGGCCCGGGCCGCCGAAGGCCTGCAGAAGCTGCTGCAGGATCTCGTTCGAGCCGTTGGCCGCCCAGACGTGGTCGCGTGTCAGCCCGTGGCCGAGATAGGCCGCGAGGGACTCGCGCAGCTCCACGAACTCGCGGTCGGGGTAACGGTTCGCACGGTCGAGAGCGACGGCGATGCGGGCCAGGATGTCCTGCCGGACACCCTCGGGAATCGGGTGGGTGTTCTCGTTGACGTTGAGTTCGACCCGCACGTGCTTCTGCGGCGCACCATAAGGCTCGCGACCACGCAGATCGTCACGGATGGGGAGCTCGGAAAGAGACGTCACCCCTCCAATGGTAAGCGGGGTGGATGACGCCCCTGCGCTACTTGCTGTACTGCGCGGGGACGGCGAGCGACTGCCCCGGCGTCAACGAGCTGGACGGCAGGTTGTTGAGATCGACGATCGCGGCGATCACGTCACGCGGGTCGTCGTTCGGAGCGATGGTCTCGGCGATCTGCCACAGGGACTCACCCTGCTGGACGGTCACGTGGTGGAGCACCGTCGACGACGCGGCGGCCGAGTGCTCGGCAGCGCCGGCGATGCCCGAATTCACGCCGAACCACAGTGCGAGTGCGACCAGCGGGGCGGCCGCGACGGACGAGAGGACCAGGCGCCCGCGACGCGTGAGGCGCAGACGCGAACGGGCGGCGGGGCGGGGAAAGCCGGTCGCGGACAGGTGAACAGAGATGCTGCTCATTTCGAACCCTCCAGTTTCGTCACTCGGTTCGGAACATATGTTCTATCTCCGAGGCATTTCCGAATCTATCTTCGATTGATGAATCACGCAAGACCACGATCTGTGCGGAGTTATCCACCGGTTTTGCCGACTCGCTCGAACAAACCCCCTAGAGACGAGCTGTTGTGGCTAATGTGTGGATCACTGGTCGGAATGCAACCAGGGACCACCGACATTGGGGACTCACGTGACCACAGACGCTGACGCAACGCCCAAACGCCGCACCCGCCGCCGCAAGAACCTGAGCGACAAGCAGCTCGCCATCCTCGACGTCATCAAGAAGTCGCTCGCGGCCCGCGGCTATCCGCCGAGCATGCGCGAGATCGGCGACGCGGTCGGCCTGGCGTCGCTGTCGAGCGTCACCCACCAGCTCAATCAGCTGGAGCTGTCGGGGTACCTGCGTCGCGATCCGAACCGGCCGCGCGCCCTGGAGATCCTCATCGACCCGCCCGCACCCGCCGAGCAGACCGACGACTTCGAGGCCAAGGCGCCCGTGGGCGACGCGATGCTCGTCCCCCTTGTCGGGCGCATCGCCGCGGGCATCCCGATCACCGCCGATCAGCAGGTCGAAGAGGTCTTCCCCCTTCCCCGCCGCATCGTGGGCAACGGCGACCTGTTCATGCTCAAGGTCGCGGGTGAGTCGATGATCGACGCCGCCATCTGCGACGGCGACTGGGTCGTCGTGCGCCAGCAGCAGGACGCGGTGAACGGCGACATCGTCGCCGCCATGCTCGAGGGCGAGGCCACCGTGAAGGTGTTCCGCCAGCGCGACGGCCACACGTGGCTGCTGCCGCGCAACAGCGCCTTCGAGCCGATCCTCGGCGACAACGCCGTCGTGCTCGGCAAGGTTGTCGCGGTCCTCCGCGCGGTCTAGGTGTGATGTTCAGGCAGGTTGTTGAGTCTGCTGATGGGTGCTGCGCCGATTGCGGTGTGGAACCTGTGGTGATTGTAGAAGTGCAGCCAGCCGGGGAGCGCCTCGCGGCGTTCGCGGTC